>Ga0129306_1000116_pt1 | contig 134040 bp, 117 predicted proteins | sample P827metagenome_FD_94438 | JGI IMG/M metagenome (GOLD analysis project Ga0129306, IMG submission 94438) | Capybara group fecal microbial communities from Wisconsin, USA - P827 metagenome | ecosystem: Host-associated > Mammals > Digestive system > Large intestine > Fecal | place: USA: Wisconsin...
GAATATGAACACATACGGTATCGATATCTCTAAAAACAAAAACCCGGAGACTTGCATCTCCGGGTATCAAAATCATATCATCCTAGGCGTTAGCCAGCTCGCATAACTCTGCAAGCATCTTCGGAAGTTCCGTCTCCATGTTCTCATCTGAGAACTGACAGGTACCGACCTTCTTATGTCCGCCGCCGTTGTACTTAAGCATCAGGCTGCCCACATTGACATCGGAAGTCTTGTTGATGATGCTGTAACCGACTGCTGCCGAACATCCCTGACCGCCACGGCCGCTTACGATCCAGGCGGAAATGTTCTGCTCGGGATACATGCTGTAAATAAGGAATCTGTTGCCCGTATAGATGGGATCCACACCGCGAAGGTCCGAGATGATCACGTTACCCTCGACTCTGGTATGAGCCGTTACCATCTCCTTGAACTTGGCTGTCTGCTCATTGTAGACCTCGATACGCTCCTTGACATCAGGCATCTCCAAGATCTCTTCGGTAGACTTATCCTTGCAGGCTACCATAAGCTTCTCCATCAGCTGATAGTTGGACACCGTGAACTGTCTCCAACGCCCGAGTCCCGTTCTGGGATCCATAAGGAAGCCTACAAGTATCCATCCCTTGGGATTGAGCACCTCATCTATCGTAAGGTTACCCGAATCAACCTTGTCAACCGCCTCCATCATATCGTCAAAATTGGGGAACTTCTCCTTGCCGCCGTAATACTCATAGATAATACGCGCACAGGACGGTGTGATCCTGCTCTCACCCTTGTACTTGCCTTCAAGCTCAAGTCTCTCATGCTCGCTGGAATGATGGTCGAACCACAATCCGCAGCCTTCAACATAAGGAACATTGGCCAGACAGTCATTCTCATCTATCTCTACCAATCCGTCCTGAAGATCCTTCGGATGAGCGAAGGTCCAATGATCAATCACGCCCGCTTCAAGCAATAATGCACCACATGCCAACCCGTCAAAATCGGAACGTGTAACCAATCTCATCGCCATTAGAGTATTCCTCCTATCTGTAATCTCACTATTCACTATTTTAGAGTATAAGCTGTTTTAATTCAAGGGGGTGCCCCGCTTTTTTTGTATTTATTATACGGCATTGCATATGATATACTGTTGCCGTAGGCTTTCAGCAAACAGGAGGTGTTATGCTTAAATTAAAAAAAGGGGTTAATCTGGGCGGCTGGCTCTCACAGTGCGATTACACCATCGAGAGGTATAAGACGTTCATAACCGGGGATGATATAAAGAATATAGCGGATATGCACTTTGATCATGTCCGCCTGCCCATTGACTACAATGTGGTCGAGGAAGAAGACGGCACGGATATCCCTGACAATTACGGATATATAGACAATGCCGTTGACTGGTGCCGCAAGTACGGATTAAGCGTGATCTTAGACGTTCACAGAACATGGGGATACTCATTTGATGATGCAGGCAAGGCCGGACTCAACACGCTCTTTGACAGTCCGGAGGCTCAGGACCGGTTCGTTAAGCTCTGGGATAAGCTCTCTGCAAGATACGGCGGATACAGTGATTTTGTGGCCATGGAACTGCTTAACGAGGTTGTCAATCCCGAATATGCAGACCCGTGGAACGATCTCATAAGCCGTACCGTACCCGTGATCCGTAAGAACGCTCCTGACACAACGATCATATACGGCGGCGTGGAATGGAACAGCGTGACAACGCTCAAGCTCCTTCAGGAGCCTGCAGATGACAATATCATCTTCACGTTCCACTACTATGAACCGCTGTTATTCACACATCAGAAAGCCCCGTGGGTTCCTACGATCTCTCAGGATCTGGATGTGCCATATCCGGGAGATATGGACATGTACAGAAGAGAATCCGATAAGGTGGGACTGCAGGGACAGTCGGTCGTAAATGTCGGCGCTTCCTCCATGGGTATACCCTTCCACGAGGAGATGATAGGTGAAGCGCTCAAGGTCGGCAGGCAGCGTAATATGACCCTTTACTGCGGTGAGTTCGGTGTCATCGACAGAGCGGATCCCTCTGATGCCATCAAATGGTATAAGGATGTGATAACACTCTTTAAAAAGCACGATATCGGCTATTGTGTGTGGAGTTATAAGGAGATGGACTTCGGGATAATGGGTGAAAAATATAAGGAGATGAGAGAGTTCCTTGCTGCTCAGTGAGCGGATCCGGCAGCCGATCCGTAGCCGATTCGACAGCAACAGCTTTATATACTGAATTGGAAAGACGCAGACCGTAATCTTTATTAGCAGCCTGCGTCTTTATCTTTGATTTTATATTACATATATCGGACCCGCCCCGGGGATAGTTAACCCCCGAACAGAGAAAGTCCGAGTTGTCTTGTTTTTCATAATATTCACATATCTGCGATCAATTCTCAGCCCGCAAAAGCGGCTGTCCCCGGCCAACAGAAGCCGCCAATCCTCAGCCCGCGTTAGCTGCCGGTCCTCAACCCGCGGAAGCCTCTGCCTGCGGCTTATCAGACGTCCCGCCATCCTTCTTCCTGCGTCCTGCGAGCACCACATAGAGCTTATGAAGCAGATAAGCCAATACGATACCCGATACAAGAGAGATGACCGTCAAGAGCACGTTGCTCTTGATGTAATACAGAGGCTTGGCATCTCCATCAAAGTCGTATCCGAAGAGCTCTATCGCAAGTCCGTGGATCAGATAGAACTCGAAGGTGATACTGCCCATGAATTCAAGGAATCTGTTGTCTATCTTGATCTTCATCACTATCATGAAGACCAGCAATACAAACAGCAGGGATGTAAGGGTCTCAGGGATCAGACACATCCATCTTCGGAATACCGTATCCGGAGCATCGAAGGTCTCTCCGTAATACGTGAATATATCCTGTGTGATAAGAGAGAGGATGTAGAACACATACATAAGCACCGCGGTCAGGATGAGCTTGAGCACATATCCTTTCTTTAAAAAAGCAGTGATCTTCTCCTCTGACTTTGCAAAGAACATGCCAAATGGGAACAGAGCGATACAGTTATACCACCACTGTCCGCGCATCCACCAGTCATTATGATCGATGAAGGTGCCGAGCGTTATATAGCAGAGAGTGAATATGCTGACGACCGCAAGGGCTGCCCTGTCATTCTTGCAGTATCTGAATGCCAGATAGAAGCACAGATAGAATATAGGTATCACAACGGCATACCAGCCGTAGGGATTGCCGAGCTGAAGTCCCGTGGCATACCAGAGTACCTGCAGGGGCTTAAACTTCTCATGCACGATGAACCTGAAAAAGAGATATATCCAGTCGGTGATATAGAATATGATCACGAGCGGTACTATCCTGTGTCTTATAAAGCCCTTAGCGGGGTAGTCTTCCCTGACAAGATGGCTCTTATAAAGTCCGTATCCCGAACAGAACAAGAATACTGCCACAAAGAAGTATCCTATCGGAACAAAGAATTCAAGTCCCGGAACTATATACTGATGAGGTATCCAGTCCGCGCAGGTCTTCTGACCGAGATGATGGAACATGATGCACAGAGCCATATAGCCCTGTATCACTTTCATCTGATTACGGGAAAAGGCCTCTTCATTCCATTCGCCCTTTTTTGATATCTTTGCTCCCCACAGAAGTGCGATGAGCATCGCAGGATATACAAGATATATAAGATATTGCATGTGAGTTGATCTTCCTTTTATTATGATATGTAATAACGGCTCTTCGAAGCGCCGCAATAGGCCCCGACATTATATGTCTGCCGCGCTCTGTCTGCCGCTCTATGTCTGCCGCGCTCTATCTCTTGCTCCGCCTGCCGTTAAGCAAAAGGAGTCTCAGAAGCTGCAGAACAGCTGACGCAGCTGCCGCCACATATGTAAGAGCTGCCGCCGTAAGCATCTTGCGGGCGCCGGACAGTTCCACACCGTCCAGTATATTCTCCCTGGCCAGTACCTGCAGAGCTCTCCTGCTCGCATCGATCTCCACGGGAAGCGTCACTATCTGGAAGATTATCGCAAGCGAGAATATCCATATACCGAGGGAGGCGATGCTGAAGATGTCGCCGTTTGGAAGTCTGAAGTCCAGTCCGAAATACCATCCCGCCAGTATGATGGGGATTCCGATCTTGGAACCTATGTTGGCATAGGGTACGAGTGCGCTTCTGAACTTAAGCGGCATATACTCTTCCTTATGCTGGATGGCATGACCGCACTCATGCGCGGCAACCGCTGCAGAAGCGATGGTCGGCATGTTGCATACGCTTTCCGACAGACAGACTCTCTTATTCTTCGGATCATAGTGGTCCGTAAGAGAACCCGCAACCTGCCCCACGCCGACTCCCGCCAGATTCTCATACTGAATGATCATCCTTGCAACATCCTCGCCGGTCAAGCCCTTGTTGTTGTGCTTAAACTTATACTTATTATATGTCAGATGCAGAAAAGCACTTGCAAGCAGTGTTACGACCGCACCCAGGATCAGAAATACATATGTCGGATCTCTGAAAATATACATACTTACTTCCTCCGTTATTCCATCCGTATCACACCGGTCATGTTAAACCGTGGCATATCTGCCAAGAGTCTCATACCTTCCTAAGCAGCAGTTCTACGACAAATCCGTCATCATTGTAGTATTCCATGCCGCCGCCCTGTCTGTCCATATATGTCTTGGCCAGATACATTCCCAGCCCGTATCCGGTCTCATCACCCGTATTACTTCCTCTGTAATACTTCTCGGCGATCAGAGGCAGATCGTCCGCTCCTACTCCCGGACCGTGATCTCTTATGATGACCTTCACAAATCTGCCCGGCTTGCCGTCTGCCATAAGTATATCATCAGTCTCGGAAAATTCCACCTCTATATCCGTCCCCGCGTACTTGTGAGAATTGCCTATTATGTTGTCTATGACCTGTTCCATGCGCTGTCTGTCCATATACACAAGGCACGGATGTATGTGATTCTTTAGAATGATATTACCGTACGAGCGCAGACCCGTGATGAACTCCTCTATGATCGTCGAGTTCTCTTCGACCGGTTCCACATTTACGGTCTCCATCTCCTCAAGGCTGACATGCATCACGTCATTCATAATATTACTGATACTCTCAGCCTTGCCCGATATGGAGCTTACTTTATCAAGCATATCCTTATACTCGCCCTCTATGGATGAGGCCCACTTCTTATCGACGCCCTCGATCCCTTCGGAATACTTCGGAAGACCCTCAAGCTTTCTCGTATACTTGGCCGTCAGCACTTCGCAGGCTGCCCTGATCACTGCGACCGGTGTCTTGATATCATGGGACAGTCCCTGTATCTGCTCTTTCCTCTTGATCTCAGCCTGCCTCTCCCTGTCTATGGATGTTTTAAGCTCCTCGCGCATAAGGTCAAAGCTCTCGGCAAGTTCATGAAAGAGCGGATTACGCGGTACGGGAAGCGGCCTGTCCAGATTGCCCTTGGCTATATCTTCGGTGAAATCCTTAAGTTCCCCTACCGGACGCACAAAGCTTAAGTACATATACAGAATGAGGATCAGACCGCCCACCAGGATCACGCCCCATAATATAAGCGAAGCCTTAAGGAATCCCCGGCCGGTATCATGATAGTTCTCCTCCATATCGTTCCATGCGACCTTCCCCACGTATTCTCCGTCTACCGTGAGATCCAGCACAAGTGCTCCGCTGCCGTAGAGGGGAGTGAGCCGCGGCGCATCGATCTCCTTGGACATGACTATTATACAGCCGTACTTATCCTCAATCTCCTCCGGATCGACCCCCTGCTCAAGCTCGGCTTCCACGCTGTAGAGCATGTCATTGTAGTAGAGTATGTCGCGCCTGCCGAACGTTGTCCTCTTAGTCACGTTTAAGAACGTCACGAGACCGATGAGCATCACCAATATGAAAAAAATGAGCAATTGTCTGATCTGTTTCATCTTACGTATCGCAGTCCGGGGCGAACCATCCCTCAGTCCGCCTTAGTGTTTATCTTAAGAATATACCCTGTCCCCCATACGGTCCTTATATACTGAGGCTCATTAGGGTCATCCTCTATCTTCTCTCTTATCTTTCTGATATGCACGTTAAGTGTACTGTCCGAGAAGAAAGCATCTCCCCATACTTCGTCAAAGAGCACCTCCTTACTGACAATAGTGTCATGATGCTTATACAGGCAGTCAAGGAGTGCATATTCCTTGGCCTTGAGTTCAATATGCCTGTCTCCTATCATGACGGACATAGTTGGCGCATCCATGACAAATCCCGGTGTATCAGCCACGGTCTCCGAGCCGTCATCCTGTCCGCCGTTACCCTTAAGCGTACTTCCCGATCCGCCATCTGCCCTCACGTTCTTCAATTGTTCGATTCGTTTGAGATTGACCTTGACCTTGGCCAAGAGTATCGACAGACTGTACGGCTTCTTGACATAATCGTCGCCTCCGATGGAAAGCGCGATAAGCACATCATCATCACTCTGTCTGGCGCTTATGAAAAGGATCGGAAGCTGCATCTTATCACGCAGCTTCTTGCACACATCAAAACCGGACCCGTCTCCCAAATTGATATCTAAGAGTACCAGGTCCGCAGTATTCTCTTTAAAGAACTCATAGCATGCCTCACTGCTGCATACATACTCGGTAGTCACATCGAACATCTTAAAGTACTCTGCAGTCATCTTGGCAAGTTCAGTCTCATCATCGACGATCAGGCAATTATAATGCATGGCTTTCTCCTATAAGATTGATTATAGCATAATTGTCTCGAATATGCGGGGCGGGATATATGTTCTTCGATCGGCTCAAAAGGTTCTAATCTCAAAGCCTCTTTTCATAATCTCGCTCATTTCTGCGGAACTCGCTTCGCTCAGACAGGTCCTCGAAATGAGCTAATCAAAGAAGCTTTTCGATAAGAACTTTTGGCTAATTGATCTCAAAACACATATCCCGCCCCCGCCATCGAGTTCACTTATTCCTCGGTGATCATCTTCACAGGCTCAAGCGTTCTGATACGACGTCCCATAAAGGCCGACGTTGCAAGTGCCACTCCTATGATTATGACAGCCGTATATACATATGATATCGCATTTATCGTAAATGAGACCTTCTTAAATCCGAATATCGCCATTGAAGACACCATAAGGCCTGTACCCGCATGAGGCGAGAGTATGAGTCCTATGATGATGCCGATGAGGATCGCAGGCATATTGGACAGCATCACTTGCCCTATAAGCTGCCCGGATGTGAAGCCGAGTGCTTTACTCACACCCATGTTGCGCCACTGTCTGTTGATATTGGTACGGACTATGAGCGATTCCACGAATGCCACGATAAGGATTGTAAGACCCGCGATAAAGAAAGCAAATCCCTTCACACCTACAGTGATCATACCCACCGTCTGATGAGCCGACTCATTGACATCAGTCACTTCCACTTCCGGATACACATCCTTAAACTCTCTCTCGAAATCCGCAAATGTCGCACCGGGCTTAAGGTTTACACACACGCTGAGATTCTCGGGTATCTTGGTGATCTTGCTCATAGCGTCCATTGTCATATATCCCATCATACCCAGATTGTTAAATGTCTGATTGATACCGCAGACTATATATGATTCTTCGACCTTATCCGTCTTGACCGTGACCGTATCGCCCACGCTTACATTAAGCTTATTTGCCGCATTTGCCGCAAACATGACCTCATTGGGATTCTTCGGCCATCTCCCTTCGATCACATATCCGCCTTTTATCGTCGATGTATCGGATATTCCTCTTGTGGTGATAGACTGATCGAGATTCTTATTATAGAACTTAAAGCTCATCCACAGTTCTGTCCTGACATCCTTGACCGTACTAAGTCCACGTGCGCTCTCCGCCATAGCCTCACTTCCGCCAAAACCGGCATCATACATGTCTATGCCGGACAGCTGGATACATCCTTCATCCGTTCCGTATGTATCCGCCATTCCGAAGCCTATTATCGTAGCGATGGCAAGGATCATCATTATGAATATCACGCCCAGCTGACTCTTAAATCTTCCGAATGTCTCCTTAAGTGCCAGTGTCACAGCGATCGGGAGAGATGTCTTATCAAAGGAAAAGAAGTTCTTCTTGAAATTATGTGTATTGACCCCGCCTCTTAATGCATCAAGCACGCTGACCCTGCTGTACTGTCTGCCAAGCAGAATCGTCAACAGTGCTATCACGGCACTCACGCCCATCACTACAAGAATTGCTGCGGGTACATTAACAGGCTGGTTCCAGGGAAGCCCGAGAGTGATGAGCATGATCACACTCACCTTGTCTATTGTTGCAGCCCCTGCTGCCACACCGATCACAGCTCCTGTTCCCGCGATCATCATAAGCTGACACAGCAGTATCAGGACGAGCTCTCGGACTGTATATCCCGAGGCCTCCATGATCGCCGTATTCTTCATATTGGTCATGATGAAGTTCTTGACACTGAAGTCTATTATCACGATGGCTATGATGAACATTATGATCGCAAAGAGCAATACAAGAGCCACGAACATAAGCGGCAGGATCATCGAACCAGTCTTCATCATCCCCGAATCGAAGAAATTGATGCTTATGTCGACACCCGGATTCTCCTTAATATAACCGTCATACCAGTTTAAGAATTCATTGCCCATATCATCGCTTATCTTTTCGGCATTTACATTTTTCTTCTTAGCCGTATCGGTAAGCTGTGTCTTAACAAACTGCCACTTGGCTGCACCGGACGGATTCTCAAATATCACATCCGACATAACGTCTTCCGAGACATAAGACTTATACAAGCCGATGTTCATCGGACCCGAGAACAGATTATCCTCATTGAAGTCCGCGACCTTAAGATCATAGACATTATCCTCTATCTTCAGTTCAATGACATCACCCTTCTTAAATGAAGTCATGAGCGAAGCAGGAAGGACTATGTCGTTACCGCCGTAACCGGATGCATCAACACTCATGGTCTGTATCTTATTCTCATCCTCATAGCAGCACAGAATGAAAGAGTAATCGACCCAGTTCTTGTCCCCCTTGTGTCTGTACTTGGAATTGCATCTTACCGCCCTCTCACTCTCACAGTTCTTGAGGTATACATTGCCCTTGATGACTTCTTCCACCTTATCTACCGCTGCATCAACATCGGTCAGCATAAAGAAGATGTCCGCTCCGTTGATCTTCTCCTTACATGTGTCTACCACCCTGCCGGCGCCGCTCATGAAGGATGCGCTTATGAATATGAAAAACGACGCAAGTGCTGACAATATAAAGAATGTGATCATGTCACTCTTCTGTTTTTTTATGTTATTCTTCGCTATAAAGAAATATCTGTACACTTTATCTTCCTCTTTTTCCCGCCGGATCTTACCAGCCCATATCCTGAAGGAATGCCTTAAGGCGGGCATGCCGTTCCTTAGCTTCCGCCAGCTTCGGATTGCTCTCATCCTTATAGTCACCGACATAAGGCCCCAGATCTATCTCATCCGATATCACGCCGTCTGCAAGGTATATTATCCTGTTACCTCGTTCTGCTGCCTTTATCGTATGCGTGACCATCACTATGCTCTGTCCCTCGTTATTCAGATCAGACATGATGTTTAACACATTCTCCGTATTCTGCGAGTTAAGGGCACCCGTCGGCTCATCGGCATAGAGCACCTCGGGGCTGTTGATGACGCCGCGCACCACAGCGATCCTCTGCTGCTGTCCGCCTGATAGCTGTGTCGGAAATTTCCTGTAATCCTGCTCTTCAATCTCCACATTGTGAAGCAGCCTTTTGGCCTTCTCTGCAAGTGCCTTCCTGTCCGTCGCCTTTAACAGTCCGCAGACCATGACGTTATCCAGTGCGCTCATACTGTCATTCAAGTAGTTCTGCTGGAACACGAAGCCCACATGGTCTCTTCTGAAAGTTGCAAGCTTATCATTATTGAATGTTGATATCTCTGTCTCCTCCGTGGCGACCGCCCCGTCCGAAGATGACACTCCTGTCATATTCGTATAATATGTGATCGTTCCCATGCTGGGTCTGTCCATTCCGGATAACGCATATAAAAGCGTACTTTTTCCCGAACCGGAGTTGCCCATTATGACGGTAAAATCCCCTTTATATATCGTAAGATTCAGGTTCTTCAACACATGCTGCTGTACCGATCCGTTTGAGAACGTCTTGGACAGATCCTTTGCAGTTAATATCTTCCTCTTTTCTGTTTCCATATTCCATCCTTCTACTCAACCCTGACACTCATGCCGTCCGTGAGAATCGTCGACTCGTTCCATACAACCTTATCGCCGACTGTCACGCCGGATATGATCTGGGCCATCTCATCATTCCTGACTCCGGTCTCCACGAAAGTCCTGTGTACCTTGCCGTCATGGAGAGTGAATACATAGGTTCCGTCCTCATCCTCGTTAAGCGCTTCGACCGGAATCTTTATCACATCGGTAAGATCCGCCGTGCTGACCTTGGACTTGGCATCTATTCCTAAGATTATGTCGCTGTCGGGCTCATCAAGCCTTATCTCCACTCCGATACCCGTATTCTGCCCGTCATCCTTGGACATATGCGATATCCTGTCAACAGTGCCGGTATATGTCTTATTCTTGATATTGACGGTTGCCTTCTGGCCTTCCTCAAGACTGACTATATCATATTTATTGACATTGCACCTGACAACGATATCATCTGTTGACTTAAGTGTCAAAAGTCTGGCTCCTGTTGCCACGTTTCCGCCTTCTATGACATCGAGCGATGTGACAACTCCGTCATATTCTGCCCTGATACCGTTCTCTGCATCCTTATACTCCTTTATCCTCGCATTATCCGCAAGTTCATTGGCTGCTTTTACCGCTTCAAGTTCAGCCTTGCTTCCTTCGGTCGGAACTGACATAACACTGCTCATCCTCTGGCTGGTATTCTCCGACTTCATTTCCTTATAATATGCAAGTTCGGTATTGAGTACGTTCAGTTCCTCCTGCATCTGTACTATATCGGAAGCATACTGCTGCTCATATGCATTGGTCTGTACCAGCTTCTGAAGATTCTCATACTCCTCCGAATCAGGTTCATCCGCCCAGTCGATGAGGGATATCTGAAGCTTGGCTCCTTCATCGGCAAGAGCTGCCTTACGCTCTAAGAGGTCGCATTCCTTCTGCGTGACCTGGCTCTGCAGCTGCATGATCGTCGCATCTATATTGGCGAGATTATTCTTGGCTGTTGCATGCAGTCCTGCTGCTCTGTCACCCAGCTGCACCGAATCATTGTACTTCTCTTCATTGATCTGTGCATTATACTCGGCGATGGTCGCCAGGCGGGTGAGTTCTTCTTCGTCATACGAGATCAGCAGATCCCCTTTTTTTACAAAGTCACCCTCCTTGACATGGATGGTACCGATCTTGCAGTCGATCCCCGAATAGTAATCCTTGGTCACATCCGTCTCTACACTGCCGTTGAGCTCAAGCACGCTGCTTATCGCTCCGTTTTCCACCTCATACGACTTGACCGTTGTGGCGGCATTGGCTGATATCGAAACTCCGCATGTCACAAGAACGGCCGCAAGTATGATCCCCGCGATGGTCATCTTCTTTTTGTCCTTAAGCAATTCTTTCATCTCTTCCTACCTTTCATTTCTCCGATCCGGGCTCCTCTGTCCCGTGTAACTGATATCACTATAATCCGTAACAGGGAATAAGTCTTAACCCGTCTCTTGCATGATCCTTAACTGTTTCTTAACCGGGACAAAAAAAGCCGGAGCATAAGCTCCGGCATGCGATGATATCATCAGAACGATCTATCTTGTCTCTCCTGCAGCTGTCAATGTCTTACGAACCTTACCCTTGGGATCGGTGATAAGAAGTCTTACGACCCAAATGACCAGACCAAGTGCAACCACGGATAAACCGAGGAATGAATCATTGATCATATCCTCAAGTGCGGGTGTAAAATACTCGGCCTTGAGCTCAGCGTACTCAAAGATCGCATCTACAAGCCACATAATGGATGCGCCCCAGTACATGAACAGAAGGATTCCCAGCTTCATGCTGTCATCCTTGCGATTATACCAAATGACCGTAGAGATGACCGCCGCAAAAACAGTTATGAGCAAAGTCATACTACACCTCCTCCGCCTGAGTCTCTGTCACGCCGCGCTTAACTATCGCATCCGCTGCCACACACATACCTATCCATACTACAGTGATGAGTACAGCCATAGCCACACCGACCGTAGCCATCTCATGAAGCATCTCTGCCGTATCCTCCGCGTTATACATTGCTGTAAGGAATGGGAACCACGGAACAACCTCTCCGTGCCATATATGCTCAAAGGCAAGCAGGACAGCTCCGCCCGTCAGCATATTGCAGAGCCACTTAAGCTTCCTGCTGAGCGGAACTCTCTTAACCGCATCAGAAGCGCCATCCGCGGCTACACCCTTAAGTTCCTTCTTCTCTTCAGCCTTCTCTACTGCCTTCACAACAAGAGCTTCAGCTCCGGATACCAAAAAACAAGCCATACCTCTTACCTCCGTTTTAACATGTCACAGTTAATGACCACTTACATAATTATACTTGGAACAACGCGTCAAATCAACTGTGTTCTACTGTTCATCAAACGGCACTATTATCCTGTTATAGAGCTTGCGGATCCCGAACGGCCAGCATAAGAGCATTCCGAATACGGCTCCTACGGCACCCTGGGCTATCTCATAAGGAAGCTTGAGCATGGCATATTCAAAAGTGCTGTATACATATATCTTACCAAGCGTATATCCGACGACCATGATCACGGCACCGACCGTGACACCGATACCGGAAGCAAGCTCGGGATGCTTCTTAAATGAATGGTGTGATATGAGAGATATCACGACCGCCTGAAGTCCGTGTGTCACAAGAGATACGAACATCGGAAGAGGATAGAATATGACATCCCCGATGAACGATCCGATACCGCCGACCACAAAAGCTTCCAACGGACCCAGCAGAATGCTCGCAAGACATATAACCACATCGCAGAGATACAGATGTCCGCCCGGAACCGGTATCCCGAATGATGAAAATGCGATATTGAGCGCCATAAAAACGGCGGTCACGGTTATCCTGATAGTAGTGATCTTATTAGTTTTTTTCATAATAATGCTCCTTGTATTAATTCAATATCAATATACCAAAAAATCACGGCGGTGCAAAGTCACACCGCCGTATAAAAGGAAGTATAAGTATGTCAATAGGTAATTACTTAACTGTTAAACAGCGGGGTAGACAGGTATCTGTCTCCTGAATCGGGAAGCAGTACAACAATGTTCTTGCCTGCATTCTCGGGGCGGGCTGCAAGGATCGAAGCGGCCTTAAGTGCAGCTCCTGATGAAATTCCTACAAGAATTCCTTCACTTACCGCGAAAGCCTTACCCTCTGCAAAAGCATCTTCGTTCTCTATAGTGATTATCTCATCGTATACCGATGTGTTGAGAGTATCAGGCACAAATCCCGCTCCTATTCCCTGGATCTTGTGAGGTCCCGGTGTGCCCTTGGAAAGCACGGGGCTTGTAGCGGGCTCAACTGCAACCACTTTTACATTAGGATTCTTCTCCTTAAGATACTCACCGGTACCTGTGATTGTACCGCCTGTACCTACGCCTGCAACGAAGATGTCAACCTTGCCGTCTGTCTGTTCCCAGATCTCGGGACCTGTCGTAGCCTTATGTGCTGCAGGATTGGCCGGATTGACGAACTGCCCCAGGATAACGGCTCCGTCTATCTCATTCTTAAGCTCCTCAGCTTTGGCGATGGCTCCCTTCATACCCTTGGCACCCTCTGTAAGCACGAGTTCAGCACCGTATGCCTTAAGCAGGTTCCTTCGCTCCACGCTCATCGTATCGGGAAGAGTAAGGATGGTTCTGTAACCCTTGGCTGCGGCAACTGCCGCAAGACCTATACCTGTGTTACCGCTTGTAGGCTCGATGATCGTTGATCCGGGCTTAAGTTCACCCTTCTTCTCTGCATCCTCTATCATCGCAAGAGCGATACGGTCCTTAACGGATCCTGCGGGATTGAGATACTCAAGCTTAGCCAGTATCGTAGCTCCCGTAATGCCTGCCTTCTTCGTATAACCGTTAAGCTTAAGTAACGGTGTATTACCGATAAGTTCTGATGCGCTTTCATAAATCTTTCCCATAGTTTTGTCCTCCTCTTGTTCTTTGTGAATCTGATCTCTTTTTCTTATTCCTACTTATTTGATAGGATTTATATGTTTTATCTATGAGATGATTATATGTCTTGATCCGCATCATGTCAACAACTTTTTTAAAAAAATTTTCAGTTCCTGTGCAGGCAGCAAAAAACCGCCTGAAATCAAGCGGTTTTTACAATGGTCCTTCTTATTCGGCTATTTGCTTTGTCAACGGTCCTCTATTCTGCGATACATCGGCCGTAATCATATCATATACTGGTCCGTCAACAGCCCCTGCTGCTCATCGACAAGATCCGCAAGAGTAGTATTATCCAAAACCTGTCTGACAGACTCATCGAGCTTGCCCCAGAATCTGTCACATACGATATCCGTAAGATTATCGCCAATGACCTCGCCGAGATTATCCACAACGGACATATCGCCTTCGGCTGCTTCAAGTATCTGTCCGACAGTTATCTTATCAGGCGAGCTGTTGAGCACATATCCGCCCTTGGCTCCTCTTATACTCTTGACGAGTCCGGCCTTATTGAGCATGGCTATTATCTGCTCAAGATACTTGTCCGAAATATCCTGGCGTCTGGCAATGTCCTTGACCTTCACGGGCTCGCCCGTCGTATACATACCGAGGTCTATCATCACCTTGACCGCATTCTTACCCTTAGTTGAAATCCACATATCTTCCCTCTTTCTGTCTGTACTGTCCGATTGCCTGCACACACGATGAAGTGTATTGTAATTTTACACCATTCCCATTAGATTAGTCAATTTAACTCCGTTCCGGAATTCTCAGCTATGAGTTCGGGAGTTATCAAACCGTTCGCGCACCCAAAGGACAGTTTCCCTGTTTTAAAGCAGGCATACAGCCGAAGCTGGGGGGAAAGATTGTGACCCGGCTGTCTGCCTGCCTGATATTAAAACTGACTAAATAGCCATCAGTTTTACAAATTTATTAACCGAAGCTTACTTCAAAGATGATATCTTCAATCGTTACTGCCCTGATCTCACCAGAGGTTCTGTCCGGCGAGTATGTTTCATACTGTATCACATACCCTTCCGACTTAAATCCTTCGACTATCGTTTTGAATCTTTCTTCACTGTCAACATTGACATTTATATGCGCGATACCCGTTCTGTTGGGATCCTTAACTTCATCCACAAGCGAAGGTTTATTCATCAGCTCTATATATGCTCCCTCATCCAACGCAAGTATATATGAATAGTAGTCAGCGGACTCATCATTCAATACCGCCTCCGTCTTTGCATCAAAGTATTGTTCAAAGAAGGCTTTGACCTTCTCGATATCACTTACGTATATCCCCACATTTACTATCTTCATGATCTCTTATCCTCCAAACCGTGATCTGATCATCTCCGATATGTCAGATCACAAAATCATAATCCGTCAGTACAGTCCTTAAGAATCTTTTAGTCGCCTCTTCCTTGGGATGATTGAAGAAATCCTCAGAGGGCGCATCCTCAACCACAACGCCGTTTTCCATAAAAATCACGCGATCGGCTACGTTTCTTGCAAAATCCATCTCATGCGTGACGACCACCATTGTGATCCCTTCCTTAGCCAGCTTTATCATGATCTTCAGAACCTCTCTTGTAAGTTCGGGATCCAATGCCGAAGTCGGTTCATCAAACAATATCAGATCCGGATGATAAGCGATAGATCTCGCTATTGCCACTCTCTGTTGCTGACCACCCGAAAGCTGATCCGGATAGTAATCTGCCCTGTTGGCCATATCAACTTTTTCAAGCACTTCCTCAACTATCTTTTCGGCTTCAGCCTTATTCATATGCCGCGCAGTCACAAGTCCTTCCAGGATATTCTGCCTGACAGTCATATTCCTGAAGAGATTAAAATTCTGAAACACATATCCTATCTTGGATCTTAATTCATGAATCTCCGATCTCTTAAGATTTCTTATTTCCTTTTCAAAATCATTGAATCTTATGGTCCCTTCATCTGCTTCTGACAAAAAGCTTATATTGCGCAAAAGAGTTGTTTTGCCGGAGCCGCTGCTTCCGAGTATCGCTATGACATCACCTTTATCCACATGAAAGTCCACGCCGTTTAATACCTTATGAGCTCCGTAACTGCTCTTTAGATTCTTTACTTCCAACATAGGCACCTCCGCATTATCCGATCAAGTTGTCCGGAGTCACTCTGAGAATATCATTAAAGAAATTGTTGGCAAGCATCATCACTCCCATCGCAGTGATCACTACGATCTCTTCTTCGGTAAACTCAGCCTTTAATCTGTCGAAGATCTCATCCGGGATCTCCTTGGGGTTATGACCGATCGCTCTCCCATATTCCACTAACAGTTCTTCTCTCGGCGTATACTCCAGATTCGTGATATCTATACCGCTTTTCTTAAACAGATTACGGTAATATGTCATGCATACTATGCAGTCGTTTTCTTCCGAGATCGCAAATTCAAAGAATATTGCCGCTCTTCTTCCTATAAACTTTTCCAGTTCCTTAGCGACCGCATACGAACCTCCTTCTACTGCATTGAATGCGGGCCCGTTATGCAGAAGCGTCCTTTTTTCACCTGTAAGTTTGTATCCTTCTGCCAGATGCGTCCTTATTATCTCCTTGATACTCTCAGGAGCCTCCTGAGGATCTATTTCGCTTATTATCGGTTTGTTATCCATTTTGGAGCACTCCTTTCATAACCGTATTTGCTGCATCAGGTTTCTTCCAGTCCAGCTTGTTCTCAAGCTTTTTCTGTAACCATGTAAGTATCGAACACAACAGAAGATATATGACAGCCGACTCACAGTAAAGCGCAAAAGGCTCGTATGTACTTGCCGCTATCTGCTGAGCGGTCTTGAACATCTCAACAACCGTAATGCTGGCTGCAAGAGAACTGTCCTTTGTCAGTCCTATAAGCGACCCCATAAGTGTCGGAAATGCGATCCTGGTCGCCTGCGGAAGAACGATCCTTGTCATGATCTGAAACCGATTCAACCCAATCATGTATCCTGCCTCCGTCTGACCCACAGGGACGGCGAGTATCGCCGCCCTGATAGTCTCGGAATTATATGCTGCATAGTTGAGCGAAAAGGCTATGACAGCCGATACATATGCATCGATCATTATTCCCAATGAAGGAAGCCCGAAAAAAATGATATACAGTTGTACGATAAGCGGTGTGCCGCGAAACAGCCATATATAGAATCTCGCAACCCTCTCAAGCACCTTGACATGATATATCTGTACCAGTGCAGTACCTAATGCCAACAGTATGCTCAGAATAAACACGATCACCGTAAGCGGTATGGTCACCTTTACACAATACAGAAGAAGCTTGGGAAATGCAGAAATGAGTATTTCTACCACTCTTTCTCTCATAACCTTGTCCTGCCTTTCAATCCATTCTCATCAGTTGCCTTCCTGTGAAACCGAATAATCACCGTTCAGATACTTCTCCGATAATGCCTTCAGTGTTCCGTCTGCCCTGAGTTCATCAAGTGCTTTGTTGATCTCTTCAAGCAGCCTGGTCTCTCCCTTACGGACCGGAATCCCCTTAGGTATCTCTCCGCCCTTAACGACAAAACTAACCTTGAGTTTGTCTTTCACGTCAGGATGCGCATCATAATATGTATTCATTACCGGTACGGGGCAGTCTATGAAATCAACTCTGCCCGTAAGGAGCATCTCGATCGCCTCATCACCTGTATCAATACCTGCGATCTCAACGCCTCGCTCCTGATACCAGCTTGCATGAGCGCTTGTTATATTTGTAGCTATGGTCTTACCGTTAAGATCCTCTTCCGATGCTATACTGTCATCATCGACTCTGGTCACTATCTGCCATGCTTCATAGTAATACGGGTCAGAAAAATCATATTTCTGTTTTCTCTCTTCCGTGATACCGACACAATTGATAACGGTATCAAATCTTCCGGAATCTATTCCTATAAGAAGTGAATCCCATGCTCCGTCAACAAATTCAACTTCAACACCTAGCTTTTCGGCGAGTTTCTGCGCAAGTTCGACATCAATTCCCGCAGGAGAGCCATCCGACTCATGATATGTGAACGGAGGATATGTACCCTCTATGCCCACAACTATCTTGCCTGCTGCCTTGATCTTGTCCAGCTGGTCTCCGCCGTCCGCTGCCGAAGCGGCTTTAGCTGTCCCACACCCCGTGAGCGTTGCCAGCAGCAGTGCAAACGACAATACAGTTACTATTATTCTTTTAATATTCTTTGTTTTCATAATCATTCTCCTCAATCGTATGATCCTTCAATCTGATATGGTACGTTGTATCCGGGATCAGACTGACATCGACCATGCGACCAACGGCGAATGATATAGTCTGTTCTACGCATATGATCACACCTTATACATATTGGTACTCAGATACTTCATTCCGTTATCTGCAAGTATCGAAACTATATTCTTACCTTGATTCTCAGGACGTTTTGCAACAACTGTAGCCGCATATAATGCAGCGCCTGCAGACTGTCCCAGGAATACACCGTCACTGCGGGCCGCCTCTCTTCCTGCTCTGTATGCATCTTCTCCCTTGACATCTATGCATTCGTCATAATCAAATCCCACTATGAACGGTGCCTTATGCGCATCCGGAAATCCTTCATCACCAAACGGTGCTATTCCATCTATAGTCTGAGGATCTTCAGAACCGCCGGGACGTGAAGCAGGATCAGCCTGAACCGCAATGATCTTGATATCCGGATTCTTCTCTCTGAAGAACTTTGCCAGACCGGTTATTGTACCTGCCGTTCCTGATGTGGCTACGAGTATATCCACTTTGCCGTCAGTATCTTCCCAGATCTCCGGACCGGTTGTAGTATAATGCGCTCCGGGATTGGCTTCGTTGACCAGCTGATTAATAAAATAGTGATGTGTAGGCTGCGCATCGCAATATGCCTGTATGGCGTCCTGATAGAACTGAACATTAAATGTGCCGTTTTCCAGTGCCTCGCTGACTCCCGGTACATCTGTCATCAACCTGAGGTCCGCTCCGTACGCCTTAAGCATCTTCTGTCTCTCTTCAGACTGGCCAAGCTCTAAGAATACAGTCAGATGATATCCCCTGCTGGCTGCAAATGCTGCCAGGCCAATTCCCGTATTGCCCGATGTGTTCTCCACGATCGTGTCGCCCGGGTGAAGAAGGCCGTCTCTCTCTGCCGCCAATATCATATTGAGGGCTGCTCTGTCCTTAACAGATCCCGAAGGATTGAAGTACTCGAGCTTACCAAGTATCTTGCCCTTTGCATCATGTTCCTTTTCATAATTCACGAATTCAAATAATGGTGTATGTCCCACCAGCTCTGCTATGTTTGTCTTAATGTTTGCCATATTTTCCTCCATTCTTAGCCTGCTGTTTTTTATTTTTCAAAGGGATCTTCTATATATCCTGCAAGACTCCTGATATCATGTGCCATGTTATAAAAGGCCAGTATGGCCGAAGCTGCCCCTGCGCTTCCCACATACAGTCCGCTCCAGGCTTTCACCTCATCCGGAGCATGTCTGTTCCACGCGCTGTACCAGCATCGCTTGCCGTCATCTTCCACCGAATCTCCTATCAGTGTCTCTACGGATGTACGAGCCTGCTCCCTGTACCGCTCCTCTCCGGTCAGGGCATATATGGCGAGAAAATGTTCTGCCATTCCGGCCGCGCCGCAGCAATAGTTATATGTATGCCAGTATCCCTTGGAATGTATCTTCGGCGCACCGGTATTTATTATCCCTTCCGTCAGGCGTATTACCCATTCTTTATATGTAATATCATCCGTCAGTCTGTACAGAAGATAGAAAAGCCTCGATGTTCCCGCCGGTCCCTGACATACACCCAGATAGTACAGATCAGGCTTGTAAGGATCATTGTATCTGACCAATGCTGCCCGAGAATCTTCCGTAACCTCTGCGATTGATGTGATGTAAGCTGCCGCTCCTTTTGCAAGATTCAGAAATCTCTCATCCTTTGTATGCTGATAAAGCTTGGCCATTATATAGCCCGTCCCTGCAGTTCCGTAAAAAAAGCCCGGAAAATAACCTTTAGGCCCAAGGCCGAACGCTTCTGAGTCCATCGCGTACCATCTCACTCCCTTGTCGCTTAGCCTGCCGTCAGTCACTGTCTCTGCTTTATTTGCTATCCTTCTTCCGGCTTTTTCTGCCAGCTCGAGGTATTCGCTGTTCCCGGTCTGTTCAAACAGCCATATAAGATACAGGATAAGACCACCATCTGAGAGTATCCCGTATGCACCACTCCAGCATATGCCGTCTTCATCGCTCGCTGAAGAACTAATGATCTTATCAGTTATGATCTGTGCGATCTCACGACTCTCTTCATTGCCTGTCAGCTTGTATATAAGGTAGGATACAAATCCGACACCCGCCGGTCCGTTGTATAATCCTCCGGCTATTCCCTTAAGAGTTCCGGCCGCGGAATCCCTGTAGTCTGATTCGCGGATGTGTCTGTATGCATATCTGATCCCATCTATCGCTCGGTTCAGATGATCTTTATCCCCGGTCGTCTCATACAGTCTCAGGAAGAACAGCGATATTCCTGCATTGCCGCCATAAAGACTTACCTCTGAAGTAAGCACCGCATCCTGAGAGTTTGTCTTGTCAGCTATCACGTCCCAAAAAATGCCTTCTTCGGTATGATGCTCATGATCGGCGAGCCACGAAGCCGTCTGCATGACTATATTGAGATAATCATCATCTGTTCTTAAGTCGAATTCATCTATCCATGCACTCATCTTCATTCTCCTGCTGACGCTCACTGGATTCGAACCAGTAACTTCGGTTTTGCAAACCTATGCCTTTCCGGCGGCCAGAGCGTCCATATATTTGCCTACCTATTCGATAGGGTTAATATGTTTTATGAATCCGATTATACACCTATTTCCTACTTTGTCAATAGGTTTTGTATAATTTATTTTTTTTACAAAAAAACATCTGCGGCATGAGAAAAGCCCTGCGGAATGACCTTCCGCAGGGCCGATATTTATAGAAAAGATGAGTATTCACCCGGATCGGTTCATTAAGAAAAACGGCCGTGGACTAGAGAAGCTCCACGACCGCTTTCTTCTGAAGTTTGCCGACAGTCTTGTCTGCTATGGCTGAATACATTCGGTAAGCCAAGTTACGATCTGTTACGTACTTCTCTTCACCTAAGATTCCCCATCCGGCAAAAAAACTTCCGTCATTGCAACTGATTATGTAGTTCATGGATTTCCCTCCTTTCTCTTGTTTTCCGTAGGATAACACCGCGATTTACTAAAATCAACTAAAATAGGTTACATAATTTTCTTCATATCCCGGATTTATTTGTGAGATTTGCCTATTATGATTTTCGAATATGGTCATTTAGTGAAAATATACAAAAACGTCTTGCGAAAATTGTGCACTTTTCACAAGACGTTTGATCTTTCTTCTCTGTATCGCTCTCTGTAAATGGAAGCCGAACTCCTAGAAATACTCCGTATTCACATCCGACACAAGGAAATATTTCTTGTATACCCTAAGGTCTACCTTTGAATTGACTGCATATTTCTGATCGGTACTGCCCGTACTGTATAAAATGAAGCGTTTCCCCTGCTTGGTGTCAACTAATATCTTAACCTTTTGAGCCGGAGCACCGTTGATCATTAAGGAGTCATCCACATATCCGTATACCGTACCCGTTTCATCCCTGCCCAGTGCTTTTACCAACAGATACTTAGACAGCGAATACAATACTATTACAGCACTTACAACGCTGATCACGGCGAATGGTATACAGATAAGCTTTACCATGCCTCCATCTTCAACACCTTCAAAGAAGATCGGGAAGATAAAACCGAAAAAGCCGAACGAAACAACAAATATCATCGGAAATACCGTTGTAAAAAACGTAAGTTTTGCGCTTCTGCATCCTATGACAGGGTACTCCGGCGTGATATCCTCCGAGCCTATCCCCAGGATGTTACCGCAGAAAGGGCACACCTCTGATGATATCGGTGCTCCGCAGTTAGGACATTTCGTTGTCTGCATTATATATGATCCTCCGTTAGTGTTCTGAGTAAGTTTTACCGTTATCTGCCTGAAACAAGATCGCTTAACTTCTTGTTATAGAAGAAATCATGTACCATCTTGTCGTACTCGGTCCACATCGGAAGCGTCGGACACTTAGCACTCCTCGGGCACTTCATCTTCTTATCTGCGAGGCAGGCTACCGAAGACAGCGGACCTTCCATAAGCTCAAGGATCTCCCCGACGGGATACTTATCAGGCTTACGGGTGAGCCTGTATCCGCCGCCCTTACCGCTGGCGCCCTCCACCAGCCCGCCTGCGACCATGGTCTTGACTATTATCTCAAGATATTTCTTGGAGACCTCCTGCCTGGCCGCTATATCCTTAAGGGGTATGTAAGAACCCGTATCATTCTCAGCCAGATCGATCATGACCCTTATCGCATATCTTCCTTTTGTTGAGATCATCCTTTTTTCCTCCTGATGGCTCTTTTACCCTATTATACGCAGGGTAAATAGACAAATCAAGATGCAGGAGACCTGCATCTTGATCGCTTCGCTTACAATATTTGAATCAAGAGTTCTTATTCAGCTTCTTTACGCTTATTATACCTGTAGAAACCGTAGATGCCGGCCGCAACCAACAGGATGAGCAGTCCCGAGTAAAGGAATATGGCATCCGGCGAATTGGCAGGGGTCTGCTCTATCGAGCCCGCGAGAGGAACTGCATTGTCCTCAATGCTCTTTTCTATAGCCACTTCTTTTATGTCCGTATCCTCCGTGATCGAAGGAACTGTTTTTTCTGCAGTGTTATCTGTTATCAGGTCTGTATCCGCCGGTACTGCAGCTTCCGCAGCCGATGACCTGACCGTCCCTGTCGTCGGGAAACGAAGAGTGGCCGGAATGTAAGATACGGGCTCCGTCTCCTTATTATTCTGATATGCTGCCGGATAATCATCATTATCATCGGACGTATCTGATGTATCGGAAGTCGTATCATCACTCGGAAGTACGGTCTTTCTCTTCTTGGGTCGAACAGGATCCGGTTCGGGCTCTTCCGTACTCTCTTCCACGGATTCAGTCTCCTTTTCCTCTCCTGTCTCTTCCGTACTCTCTTCTTCCTCTGTCGTCTCCTCTCTGTTTACCAGCCTCGGTACAAAGAAATAATCATAATCCGATGCAAAATAGAATGTATTGCCGTCGACCTTCTCGCCTATCCTCAATGCCTGCTGCCCCGATCTGAGGCCTGTAAACTCCCCGTTTACGGGACTTATCCAATGCGCACCGTCACCTGTAACCAACGCTCCCTGGTGAACATCTCCTGACCAGAGCTCATAATCGTCCGGTACACCCGTGACCTTTCCCGCATTATCTTCCGGATATGTACCGGTTATCTGATCCTCATACAGCACAAGATCCTTTTTGAGTTGAAGCACCAGATAAACATCCGTCGACGCAAGGAGTTCAGTGAACCCGCTGTCCAAAGCAAACTGCGGTACATAGTGTGCGGTGGTATCTCCGTTCTCGACATTTATCCCAAATGAATACTTGAAAACCGCCGTTCCATCCTCTTCGGTCTCTCTGGTCTGAACGTATGACACTTCACTTACATCATCCTTGAAGTACACCTTGGACTTCACAACAGCTTTACCGAACTGATCCGTTACCTTGACCTTAAGCTCAGTCTGTATATACGGATTCTCCTCGCTGTATATTCCGTTCCTGTTAAATGATACTTCCTCAACCGTTATCTTGGACGGAACCGCCTTTTCGACAGTCTCGGCAACAAGGGTGACATTATCCGAGATACTGCTTATAAACACTTCACCTGTTGAGCTGTTCCACTTAATGGCTGCGGCATCCGCCGGAGAGGCATATACATTGCTTATATAATACCTGTCCTCATCCGTCGAATGTACATATATGGAAGTTGTCCTTCCCTGAGTCAGTTCAGTTTCACTCTTAGTCCACTTCACATGCTCATTTCCGGAAGTCTTTATCGTATATGTTGCGGGTGCATTGGCATCCACCACAACCTTCTGTTTATTTGAGAGAAGATAGAATGTATTTTCGTCCGTATATGCGGGAATATATACATAATATGTCCCCTTCTCAAGGCCTGAGATCACTCCTTCTGCAGCAGATCCACTCGGGCTGCCTCCTTCTCTGTAATACCTTATATCGTTGTAATCTCCGTCGATCGTTATGCTGCCCGTCGCACTCCCGTCCCATGAAGGATTGACTGATATCGAATCCTTAGATAACGACAGTTTGACGGCTTCTATCTGAGTATGACTGCTCTCTGCGATCTTATCCTTATCTTCATCATAGAGTACCGCATATACATCATGACTCTTGCCGGCCCTTACAGTTCTGCTTAGGATTATGGTCCCGTCCGTTCCGGACAGTTTCTTCTTGCCCGTACTGTTAGAACTGCTCCCGTATGATGCAAACAGTTCGACATAATAGTCACTCTCTTCCACATCCGGAGTATTACCGTCCTCATCACTGATACTTATGGATGCTTCCAGCTTGTCTCCGTCTTCATTAGCCTGTGACAGGGATATGTCGATCGAATACGTCTTATCTTCTGCCGAACCCAGCAATACTGCTGCAGTATCCGTAACTTCCTTTACAGCGACCTTTTCAGTAACATCTGCCGTAAGTTCTGCAGTTATATCCGGAACTTCTGCATCCTCTTCCACAAAGATTGCATCATCCTCATCACTGCTCTCTTCAGAAATATCAGTTTCCTCTTCACTGCTCTCCTCCGCGGTGCTGTCATCCTCATCCGTGATGTTCTCATCCTCTTCCGCAGCAGTTCCGTAAGCAGATCCTTCAACCGCCGGATCTTCAGAAGATGTAAGCACGACCGCCGTCTCTTCCTCCGCTCCGTCCGCTGCCAATGCGGGGATGACCTGCCCCGTTATCAGACTTAATGATAATATTATCGCAGATAAATGTGCGATCAATCTCTTATTTATGCTTTTCATATTGTTCATTCTCCTCTTTTACTGTTCCTGTCCGTTTCTATATGAACAGACTAATATCCGATTTCTCACCCGAGCCGATGAATGTAGCCACTCCTCCAAGCTCAACTCCATCGATCAGTTCTTCCTTATGTATCCCCATTATATCCATCGACATCTGACAGGCCACTATCCTTACGCCATGACTCTTGGCATCTTCTATAAGCTGCTCAAGCGATGAGATGCCCTTGCTCTTCATGATGGCTCTGATCATCTTAGGACCTGCGCCGAACATGTTCATTCTGGACAGCCCCAGCCTGTATGTGCCTCTGGGAAGCATGATCCCGAACATGGTCTCTATAAACGTCTTCTTTACTCTTACCTTCTTGGGACGTCTCAATATGTTCAATCCCCAGAATGTGAAGAACATCGTGACATTCCTGCCCATGGCTGCCGCTCCGTTAGCCATGATAAAAGATGCAATGGTCTTATCTAAGTCTCCGCTGAATACGATGAATGTCTTATCATTCCCCGACTCAGTAACTACAGTCCCTGTTCCGGCAGGTACATTGGCAGTCTCACGGCTCTTGGTGATCTCCGCCTTGATGATCCCGTCTTCCACATTCAGACTGTCAAGCTTGTTGCCTGTTCTCTCACACCAGACTGCAATATCAGACGCAAACGCATCTTCCGTTGCTTCAACTCTGACCGTAGTTCCTTCATCAAGATTTCTCAGTGTATCTGCAACCTTAACGATCGGGCCCGGACATCTGAGATTCTTCGCATCTATAAACACTTTCTCTTTATCTGTTCTGCTGTCATTATCACTTACAGAATTATTGGCCTTTGCAGGCTTAACGGAGGATGCAGTGTCCCCTCCGGGAACAGCCTTCTTAAGTGCATCGTATCCGCCTGTTACATTGTAAGCGTCATATCCTCTGTCAGTCAGTATCTCTGTGATCTCTTCACTGAAATCACCGGTGCGACAGATCACATATACCTTCTTACCCTCAGGTACTTCCTTAAGTCTTGATCCGACCTGCGAGAAAGGTATATTGAGTGCCTCTTCTATAGGATGGATAAGAACTTCATCAGGTTCACGAAGATCAAGTACTGTGATATCCTGCCTGCCGTCGGCTATCAATCCGGCGAACTCACCTGCATCTATATTCTTGATCTCTGTTTCTTCAAATCTGTCTGCCATAAGCTCTCCTTTTTAATTCCCACTTACACACTAGGTTTACTATATATTACTTATGTACCATATAATATAGTAACTCGCCTACTATGTCAATAGTTTTATAAAAAAATTAAAGACTGACGGTCCGCCCCCGTCGGGATAATACCCGCAGAAGGCGAACTGTCAGCCGCTCATATTTTTACATATTCAGTCTAGATCACATAATACCAGGCTTCATCCTGTTCAACCTCGAGTTTATCAATAGTTCCGGACTTGGTGTTCTTATATACAAGTTCCTGGTTCTTGACGCTTACCGTGGTATGCGCCGGAACCGACTTGGTGATGAACACATTACCTCCTATCACCGAGCCTTCACCCACAACGGTCTCGCCGCCAAGGATCGATGCTCCCGAATAGATCGTAACATTATCCTCTATGGTTGGATGTCTCTTAAGATTCTTAAGCATCTGTCCGCCTTTAGTAGAGAGTGCTCCGAGTGTCACGCCCTGATAGATCTTAACGTGATCTCCGATAATCGTCGATTCTCCGATCACTATTCCCGTTCCGTGGTCTATAAAGAAGTATTTGCCTATGGTCGCACCGGGGTGTATATCTATTCCGGTGACCGTATGGGCATATTCTGTCATAAGCCTGGGGATCAGCGGCACGTTGAGCATATACAGCTCATGCGCCAGTCTGTTGATCGTTGATGCTTTAAGTCCCGGGTAAGACAGTATTATCTCTTCCCTGCTGCCTGCTGCCGGGTCGCCTTCAAAGGCTGCCTGCAGATCCGTCTCCACATATTCTCTGATGACCGGGATCTTTGAGAAAAACTCTCTTACGACCCTCTCTGCTTCATCACTTAATACTTCATCCGTACTGTCTGAAAAGTCCTGATTGTACGGGAGTGCTATCGTAACAAGTTTGATCAGATGATAGATTATATCCTCAACCATCACCGACAGGCTGTTATGCATGTTGTATACCTTGTATGTCTTGTCCCTGAAGTACCCCGGATATACTATCTGAAGCAGACGCTCGGTGATCTGTACCACCTCACCCTTGTCGGGCTTATCGAAGATATTGATGCGATCTATCACCTTGCCGCCGCCATAATCCTTAAGAATGGATCCGACTATCTCGTCGGTGAATCTCTCAATACTACTCATTATACCTCCATATACAGCCTTCTTATCTGATGGCTCTCAATGCCTTGACAAGTGTATCCACATCCTCCGGCGTATTGTAGAGCGCCAGCGTCGGTCTTACAACTCCTTCAAGACCGTAACTGCGAAGGATGGGCTGTGCGCAATGATGTCCCGTCCTTACGGCTATACCGTAACCGTCTAAATACTGACCAACCTCATCGATGCTGTGTCCGTCCAGTACAAAGGAAAGTGCGCTTGATTTTTCCCTTGCAGTACCTATGAGATGAAGTCCCGGAACCTTTGCAAGTTCCTTCATTCCGTATGTCACGAGCTCATGCTCGTATCTGGCCACCTCCGGCATACCTATCGAACTTAAGTAATCAAGAGCTGCACCCAATGCAACCGCATCACCTATGGAACCCGTTCCTGCCTCGAACTTGTTGGGGGCGGGATTATATATGGTGCGCTCAAAAGTCACGTCAGCTATCATATTGCCGCCGCCGTGATAAGGCCTGGCCGCGTCAAGGAGTTTACTCTTGCCGTATAATGCCCCTATTCCCGTAGGTGCATAGATCTTATGGCCTGAGAAAACATAGAAATCGGCATCAAGCGCAGATACATTGACAGGTATGTGAGCTACTGACTGCGCTCCGTCTATGAGCACTCTCACACCATGGCTGTGAGCTATGGCTATGAGTTCGGCTACGGGAGTGATCGTACCCAGCACATTGGATACATGCGTCACCGATACGAACTTGGTCCTCTCGGTGAAGAGCTTCTCATATTCAGACAGTATGAGCTGTCCGTCCTTATCAACGGGTATGACCTTGATGACTGCACCCGTCTCTTGTGCTACAAGCTGCCAGGGCACTATGTTGGCATGATGCTCAAGCAATGAAACGATGATCTCATCTCCGGGAGTCAACTGCGGCTTGACAAAGCTGTGAGCCACAAGATTGATACCCTCAGTGGTTCCGCGTACGAACACGATCTCATCTTTGCTTGAAGCACCGAGGAAATCCGCAACCGTCTGTCTTGCGCCCTCGTAGGCGTCCGTAGAACGGGCTGCCAGCGTATGAGCTCCTCTGTGAACATTGCTGTTCTCATGCTCATAATAATATGATAGCCTGTCTATGACCTGCCTGGGTCTCTGTGTCGTTGCGCCGTTATCCATCCATATGAGAGGATGTCCGTTAACGGTCTCATTAAGGATGGGGAAATCGCTCCTGATCTGTTCAAGAGTCTTGCTCCCTATCACTATGGAATCGTTATTCTTCTGTCCGCCTATGCCGGCAGTGCTCTGTGAGTCCGCATAAGATACGACCTGCGGAGATACGACATTGCTGTCATATTCACCGGAGCCGATCTCAATGCTCCTGTCTGCTTCTGCCTGTTGCTGAGACACGACTGACGGCGAATAAGATACAGCGTTTCTGTCGGATATATCATATTGTTCTATATCCTCTGTTCCCGCATAGTATCCGTAACCGAATCCGTCTTCTGAAGCTATCTCATTGGCAAGCCTTGTTAATTCCTGCTCTGACAGTATACCGGGATAAGCTGATAATCCTTCGTAACTATCAGTCATAATCATAATATTCACCCACCTCTACATCTTCAAGCACTGCAATAGCATCATCAGAAAGGATAGCTGCAGAACAATACAGAGATAAGAGATATGAAGCCACGCCCTTATCGTCGATACCTCTGAATCTGACTGCAAGACCTCTTGAATGCTCATCCTTAAGGCCGGCCTGATAGAGTCCGATAACACCGCGCTTAGCCTCACCTGTCCTTATAAGAAGGATATTGGTCTTACCGCTCTGGCTCTCGGGGTTCTTAAGGCCGTCCACTAAGAGCTTGTCTGTGGGTATGATGGGTATTCCTCTCCAGAGTAAGAATGTGCCGCCTGCTATATTGGTAGTCATGGGCGGTACTCCGCGCTTGGTGCACTCTCTCTCAAATGCTGCGATCGCTCTGGGATGAGCTAAGAAGAATGAAGGATCCTTCCAAACCTTTGTGATCAATTCATCAAGATCATCCGGTGTGGGTGCTCCGTTCCTTGTCTGGATGCGCTGAGAATCCGCAACATTCTTAAGGAGACCGTAATCATCATTATTGATCAGCTGGCTCTCCTGACGCTCTCTTAAGCTCTCGATAGCGAGTGACAGCTGCTCCTTGGTCTGATCGTAAGGAACACTGTACACATCCTCGATGGCTGTATTAACATTAATGATGGTAGAGATCGAATTAAGCCTGTACTCCCTGGGCTCTGTCTGATACTGTACGAAACCTTCGGGGATTATGTCTGACTTCTTGGTCTGGCTGCAGAGTACATCAAGAGGTGTGTCACCCTCTACGACTCTGTTGACGCGATATATGCCTGACTCCAAACCTTTGAATTCCAGCACCTTGGTGATCCACTTAGGTGTGATGGAACCGAACTGCGGTCTGGTCTTGGTCACATTCGCCAGATTATACGCCGCCTGCGCTCCTAAAGCGTTGATAGTGTCTTTCTTGTCTGCCATTTTCTTTTCCTCCTGAATATGGAATGGTTTTACAGCCATGCACCTTCATTAGAGAAGATGATGTGCTTAGTTGCCTCTATACCACCCTTAAGATTGTATAATGGGCCTTCGTATCCTGCTTCTCTTAAGGTATTGATAGCCAATATGCTTCTCTTGCCTTCACGGCATATGAATATGGTATCCTTATTCGGATCCAGTTCGTTCTTGCGTCTTGCCAGCTGTCCTATAGGGATCACTATGGCATGAGGGAAACGGTGTATCGCTCTCTCGTGGGGTTCTCTGACATCCACTATGGTGATGTCGTCTCCTCTCTCTATTCTCTCTATGAGTTCCTCTGCTTCCAGTGACTCTATAGGAATCTCCGTCTCCTGAATCCCTGTTCCACACAGTTCGTCGTAATCATATTCTTCAACATCAAGCAGATGAGCATGTCCTCCACATACCGGACAATCCGACTTCTTGCGGATCTTAAGTACCTCTCCTCTTACATTCCATATATCTATATGTAAGAGTCTGCCCTTAAGAGTCTGTGCATCTCCTATGATAAGCTTGAGTATCTCGGCTGCCTGTATGCTTCCTGCTATTCCGCCAAGCGGGCTTAAGGTCCCGCCCTCTGAACATGTAGGTATAAGTCCAGGCGGCGGGGGCGAAGGATACTGACATCTTAAACATCCTGTCTCCCCGGTATATATCCCTACCTGTGCCTCATACTTATATATCGCTGCATACACATCGGGCTTTCCCAATATGACACACGCGTCATTTATCAGATATCTTGATTTATAATTGTCGGTACAATCTGCGACCACATCATATTCATCTATGATATCCAGGATATTGTCGGGTTCGATCTCCTTATCGATAACCTCTACATTGACCTTGGGATTAATAGCTCTTATGGTGTCTTTGGCAGATGCAGTCTTGGGGCGCTTCACATCCCTTGTGGAATGTATCACCTGATTCTGAAGATTCTCCACAGAGACCTTATCAAAATCAGCTATTCCTATTGTCCCTACACCTGCTGCCGCAAGATACTGGATCACCGGCGATCCTAAAGCTCCGAGTCCTATGACCAAAACCCTCGATGCCCTGATCCTCTTCTGTCCTTTGACGCCTATCTCCTTAAGCATCAGGTGTCTTCCGTATCTGTCTATCTCAGCATCATCAAGCGATATCTCCTTGCGTCGTTCGTCCGAGATAAGAGATTTCTGTAATTCTGTATCAGACTCAGAGACCTCTGTTTTTTTCCTGCCCGAGCCTCCGGCTATCGACGGAAGAAGTATTATCTCATCTCCGTCCTTAAGACCACTGACCAGAATATCCGTTACATCTTCACCATTCTTGTATACCTTGATGAATGGTCTTAATCTCTCATCTTCGTCAAAGAGCACCTTTTTTAGCTCTATATACTCATCCTTTAACTCTTCCAATGCCTTGCCGACGCTCTTTGCTTCCGTCGACAGTTCGTTATTGCCTTCCACGAACCCTCTTAAGGTCGCACTTATATATATAGTTGCACTCATCAGCTTCACCTCGCATATCTGCACCTATGCTGTGCTGTCTCTACCAATCCGGATATCCGTCACTGTATATCCGAAGATCTTCCTTGTCTGCCTTGCCGTCCTGTATATGAAAAGAATTGAGCACCGGTGCATCTGTCATAAATGAAATGATCAGATAACTGGCACCCGGATCATGCGCAAGAGCGATATCCTCATCCGATGGCCTTGAAGGTGTATCCGGATGGGAATGCCAGTTGCCTAAAGGCTTGTATCCGCTGCTGCGCATATCCTTGATCGCCGCCAGCTGTTCCCTGGGATCAAGAGTGAAATGATCCTCGGCGTCATCGACATTGTTAAGATAATATACCTTATCTATATGACGGCCTCTCTCATCCTCATGTCCTGCTATGAGCCCGCAGCTCTCCTTGGGCAGATGTTCTCTTGCATATGTGGCGATCTCGTTAAAAAGATCGCCATGTAGATATATCCTGTTCATATGTTATTGCCTCTATTTGTCCTCACAAATCTTCTGCTCGTAGTCTATGGGTTCCAATATCGTGGGATGGTCACCGCAGACCGCGCAGTTATGTGTGTCTGCCGGCAGCTTTACTTTATGGAACTCCATCTTAAGAGCATCATATGTGAGCAGATATCCCGTGAGCAGGTCGCCCACTCCGATAATATACTTGACCGCCTCCATAGCCTGGAGCGATCCGATCACACCTCCCATGGCACCGATCACTCCGGCCTGCTTACATGTCGGTACTGCATCCTTCGGCGGCGGGTTCTTGAATACACATCGATAACACGGTCCCTGTCCCGGGACATATGTCATCAGTTGTCCCTTGAATCTGATTATCCCTGCGTGGGAAAAGGGCTTGCCTTCAAGTACACAGGCATCATTAATAAGAAACTTGGCAGGGAAATTGTCAGTACCGTCTATGATGAAATCATAGTCTCTGACAAGTTCCCTTATGTTGGAAGAATCCACGAACATGCGATATGTCTTGACTTCCACATCGGGATTCATGGCATTCATGGTCTCTTTGGCGCTTAACACCTTGGCTTTACCCACATCAGCCGTCGCATGGATTATCTGTCTCTGAAGATTGGACAGATCCACTTCATCGGCATCAGCAATGCCTATGGTTCCGACACCTGCCGCTGCAAGGTACATAGCTGCCGGTGCTCCCAATCCGCCGGCTCCTATGATCAGAACCTTGGCGTTAAGAAGCTTCTTCTGACCCTTGGCGCCGACTTCCTTAAGGATTATATGTCTTGAATATCTCTCTAACTGTTCATCACTCAGAGCCATTATCTGCCACCTCCCATGAAATAAAGGAACTCAACCACATCGCCGTCCTTAAGCACCGTGCTCTCCTTGGCTGCCGATTCAACGAATTCTTCATTGATCGAAACCGTCACATATTCAGGTGTCTCAACATTCTCCTGTTCAATAAGCTCAGGAAGTGTAAGACCGTCCTTTACTTCCTTAACTTCTCCCGAAACCGTAATCTTCATATCCATCTCCCATCTCCGGTCATTCCCCGGTATGATCATAAATTGTTATCTACAAAAGCCCTTAATTCATCAATACTCTGTGCTCCGACAAGCCTGTCAATATCCGCTCCATTCTTAAAAAAGATAAGTGTGGGGTTGGCTCTGACCACATACCTGTCTGCAACATCGGTATCATATCCGGTATTGATCTTGTAAACCGTAACACTGTCCGAATACTCATCCTCTAAATCCGCAAGCACCGGCGATATCTTCTTGCAGGCTATACAGCTGTCCGAATAAAATTCCAGCAAAACCGGATTGTCAGATGCAAGCACCTTAGTGTCAAAATCATCGGAATTGATTCTAGCTGCCATTGATCATTCCTCCACCTTCTTAACGAACAATGTAAATGTTCCGTCACCATTATCTTCAAGGCTCAAAATCTCGTGGCCTTCTTCTCTGAGCGAACGGGGTACATTATCTTTGGGTTCCCCGTCATTAAGTCTGATCTTCAGTACCTCACCGTCATCCAGCTCATCTAACGTAACCTTGGTCTTAACGAAGGTCATAGGGCAGACCTTGTCAGTTATATCCAGTTCTTCATCAAATGTAATATCAGCCATTGTAAACCTCCTTCAAAACTTACTGACGCTCGTGGGATTCCCACCGGCGGCCAGAGTGTCCATATCTTTTACCTATTACACCTATGTGCTTAATAGGTATATCTGATATGGAAGATTATATTTCCTATTTCCTACTTTGTCAATAGGTTATGTATAATTTATTTAAAGGTTTTGTTTGGAGTTTAATCACCTATTGACTTAGTAGGTGAATATGTTTATAATGTGCTATGTGAAATAGTACGATAAGATTCACATCAATGCAACATTTTCTTAAATTATTACCTATATTTATATTCACAGGAAGGAGTCAGAATGATATATGCAGACAATGCCGCCACCACAAGGATGAGTGATGCGGCGATAGAGACGATGGTCTCTTTGGCAAAAGAGACCTACGGCAATCCCTCAAGCCTCTATGAATTCGGCCAGATCGCGAAAGAGCATCTGGAAGAAGCCAGAGCCAAAGTGGCTGCCGCCATCGGTGCGAATCCGAATGAGATCATTTTTACATCCGGAGGAAGCGAGGCCGACAACCAGGCCTTACTATCCGCCGCTAAGTTCGGTAAGCTCAAGGGCAAGACACACATAATCTCCTCTGCTTTTGAACACCATGCAGTCCTTCATACATTGGAAAAGCTTAAGAAAGAAGGTTATGAGATCACGCTTTTGGATGTACACGAAGACGGACTTATAAGACCTGAGGAACTTAAGGCTGCCATCAGAGAAGACACATGCCTAGTGACCATCATGTTCGCCAATAATGAGATCGGTACCATCCAGCCAATCAGAGAGATCGGTGCGATATGCAGGGAGAAGGGCGTTACCTTCCACACGGATGCGGTACAGGCGATCGGGCATGTGCCGGTAAATGTGGTCGACGACAACATTGACATGCTCTCAGCATCGGCTCATAAGTTCCACGGTCCTAAGGGTGTCGGTTTCTTATATGTAAAGAAAGGCATACCCGTAAGCAATCTTATAGAAGGCGGAGCTCAGGAGAAGGGTAAAAGAGCGGGAACCGAGAATCTTCCCGGTATCGCTGCCATGGCCACCGCCATTACCGAAGCCGTCAATAAGCTCGATGCCAACAGTGCAAGGATGTCTGCTGTAAGGGATAAGTTAATAGCAGGCCTTAAGGCGATCCCCCATTCTGCTCTTAACGGAGATGCGGCTCACAGGCTTCCGGGTAATGTCAATTTCTGTTTTGAAGGCATAGAAGGCGAATCGCTGCTTCTTCTGCTTGATGATAAGGGCATAGCCGCTTCTTCGGGAAGCGCTTGTACCTCGGGTTCACTGGATCCCAGCCACGTACTCTTAGCCATAGGCAGGGTACATGATGTTGCACACGGATCACTCCGTCTTAGCATCGGGGAAGATATCACGGATGAAGATGCGGACTATATCATCAAGTCTGTCGGCGAAGTGGTTGAATATTTAAGGAGTTTCTCTCCTGTATGGAGGAAGCTTGTGAATGGAGAAGCACAGTTTATTTTGTAGAACATACAGGAATAATTAAGGAGAATAAAAATGGCATTATACAGTGAAAAAGTAATGGATCATTTCAGAAATCCGCGTAACGTCGGCGTCATCGAGGATGCCAACGGAATCGGAGAAGTCGGTAACGCAAAATGCGGAGATATAATGAAGATGTATCTCAAGATTGAGAATGACATCATAGAAGATGTGAAGTTCGAGACCTTCGGCTGCGGCAGCGCTATCGCATCAAGTTCGATGGCCACGGAGCTTATTAAAGGCAAGCCCGTGTCTGAAGCGATGAAGCTTACCAACAAGGCAGTTGCAGAAGCACTTGACGGACTTCCGGATTATAAGATGCACTGTTCGGTCTTGGCAGAAGAAGCCATTCAGTCAGCTCTGGATGACTATAACAGTAAGAAAGACAAAGAATAGATAATAAGATATCTCGATATCATAAAACGTCCTGCGGTAATGTTCCGCAGGACGTTTGTATTTCTACGCTTATATTATTCACTTATTATGCAGTTATCCCAGTGCAGTCTTTATCCTGTCAAGCGCTTCAACCAAAATGCTTCTCGGGCAGGCGACATTGATACGCTGGAATCCCTCTCCAACCTTGCCGAATATCCTTCCGCTGTCAAGCCATAACTTGGCCTTATGGATGATAAGATCGTCTATCTCATCAGTATTAAGCCCCGTTCCCCTGAAATCAAGCCATACGAGATATGTACCCTCATGTTCGATCATGTTAACGCCCGGAAGATTCTCTTCTGTATACTTACGTACATATTCGATATTCACTCGCACGTACTTAAGCATCGCATCATACCACTCACCGCCGTCCCTGTAGGCGGCCTCACATGATACCAGGCCCAGTATACTCAACTGGCTTATTCCCACTGCATCGATCTGCTTACGTACGGCATGACGCAGTTTGGCATTGGGTATGAATATATTCGATATGAGCATACTGGCCAGATTGAATGTCTTGCTGGGAGCGGTACAGGTGATACTGATATCTTCATATTCCTTCTTGATCGAAGCGAAAGGAATGTGCTTTCCCTTGAACACAAAGTCCTCATGGATCTCATCAGACACAACTGTCACGCCGTATCTGACACAGATGTCACCTATTGCGACAAGCTCGTCATAATTCCATACTCTTCCCACGGGATTGTGTGGATTACACAGCAGGAAAAGCTTTATATTCTCTGCTTTTATCTTATTTTCAAAGTCTTCAAGATCTATATGATACCGTCCGTCATCACCAAGGACCAGATCATTGGATACGATCCTTCGCCCGTTATCCTCTATTATCTCAGAGAAGGGATAATACACAGGCAACTGCAGCAATACTCCGTCACCCGGTTCGGTAAAGGCCTTCACAGCCATGCCTATGGCAAATACCACACCGGGAGTCTTGATAAGCCACTGAGGCTTTACCTCCCAACCGTGGTGTCCGCTTATCCATGAGCTTACTGCCTCAAAATAGGAATCTCCGGGCTCGCTGTAACCGTAGATACCGTGCTCGGCAACCTTCTTGACCGCATCTTCAACATATGATGTCGTACGGAAATCCATATCCGCAACCCACATAGGCAAAAGATCTTCCGGCATATGTCTCTGCCTGGCAAAATCATATTTAAGGGAATTGGTCCCTCTTCTCTCTATGACCGTATCAAAATCAAGGTTTCTCTCAGCCATATCTCACTCCTCATAACCGGCCGGTGCGCATTGACCATATGGGTCAAAACACCGATTCAGCCGTTTTTTGTCATTTTCCTGCATCTATTTCGTCAAATACCCGTGTAAGTTCCGCGATAAGATCCTCCGGATCCTCAATACCTACGGATATCCTGAGCACACTGTCAGTTATCCCGTTGGCTATCCTTATCTCCTCAGGCACATCCGCATGTGTCTGCGTCGTCGGATAGGTGATCAGCGTCTCCACTCCGCCGAGACTCTCGGCATATTTGATCATTCTGATCTTCTCAAGTACCGAAAGCGCATACTCCCTGCTCTCAAGCTCTATCGTGAGCATTGCGCCAAATCCTCTTGCCTGAGCCTTCTGAATCTCATGCCCCGGATGCTCGGGAAGTCCAGGATATACGATCTTTCTTACAGAAGGCCTCGTCTTAAGCCATTCTGCTATCGCTTGGGCATTGGCCTGCGCCTGCTTCATCCTGATACCGAGTGTCTTGATGCCCCTGAGTATGAGCCAGCTGTCAAAGGGAGCCAGACACGAGCCTGTAGTCTTATATAAGAAGCGCAGTCTCTCGCTGATATCATCCCTGCCAGTCACCAGAAATCCGGCAAGCGTGTCATTATGTCCGCCCAGATACTTGGTTCCGCTGTGTACGACTATATCCGCCCCAAGTGCAAGCGGATTCTGGAATATCGGCGTCATGAACGTATTGTCTACTATGAGAAGCAGTCCGTGATCATGCGCGATCCTAGCTGCTGCCCTTATATCCGTCACATTCATCATCGGATTGGTCGGCGTCTCTATATACAGAGCCCTGGTGTTCTCAGTGATATAGTCCTCGATCTTTTCCCTGTGGCAGTCGATCGGTGAGAACTTAAGACCATTCTTCTCATTGATCTCCTTAAAGAGCCTTATGCTGCCGCCGTAGAGATCCGAATCGGCTATTATATGATCACCGGGCCTGAACAATTCCATGAGCAGCGTGATGGCTGCCATTCCTGATGAAAAAGCAAGAGCATCTGACCCTCCTTCAAGCGAAGCTACCGTCTTCTCGAGCTGATCCCTCGTAGGGTTGGATACGCGGTTATAATCATAGCCTGTACTTTGTCCCACACCGGGATGCGCATAAGTGGCCGTCTGATATATCGGATAGCTTATGGCTCCGTAATTCTCAACTCTTCCTTCCGTCTCCTCCAGATGTATACATTTGGTATTGATCCCTCTTGACATGACCCGTTCCTTTCATGATATCGCCGTATATAGCAGCAAACTGCGGGGTGTTTATATTTCCTATAATCTATATCGATTTAGTATGATATAATCATTATAACAGACAATTTTATTTTTGCAAAGTGTTTTCTCAAAAAAGACGAGAGTTATTCAGTCTCTCGTCCTTTTTGCATATCACTCTGCTGTTATAATCTAATGTCAACTATACATTAAATCTGTCCGTAGTATCCTGAAGAGTAGTGATACTGTTCATCACATCCTTGGTCTCATCGGATACATTCTCACTTGAAGCCGAGATGCTCTTAAGGTTGCTTGAGATATCATGCACTGCTTCACCAAGTTCTGCCTGAGCCGAGCTGATGCGCTCCAGAACACTGTTGATGTTGGCTACGGATGCACTCACTTCCTCTGCACCTGTACCAAGGCCCTTGCTCACATCACTGTAGTAATTGGCATCATCCATATAACTGTTGGCCATAGTCTCCAGATTGTCGTAGTCCTTAAGCACATTTTCCGTGAGGAAATCGATGATCTGATTGCTGACCTTCGACAGTGCCTTTACATTCTCCGTCACTTCTTTGGTAAGCGCGTTGACCTTGTCGATCTCGCTTCCCGTAGTGGTACTTAGGCCGTTGATCTCTTCTGCCACGACTGCAAAGCCTCTTCCTGCTTCTCCCGCTCTCGCCGCTTCGATCGAAGCATTAAGTGCAAGGAGATTGGTCTGGTTGGCAATGCCCTGGATGGCACTTGCCACATCCACGATCTGCTCTATCACCTGAATACCCTTAAGCGCTTCTTCAAGTTCTTCCTTGGTCTGATTGGTCACTTCGACAGCATGCCTCTTATTGGCCAGGATCTCCGGAACCATAGCCTTGACTCTTCCGATGATCTCATCGGTTCTGGCACTCATTTCCTTGGTATCCTCTGCAAATGTATCGGTTGCCGAAGTAACGCTGTCACATATCTCCTCTATGCTCCTGATGCTGTCGGTCTGGCTCTCAATGCCGTCTTCCGTACGCTGCATCGCATCATTGATCTCTGAAATGCTGTCATTGATCCCGCTTATCTTATCAGAAGCGGATGTCATCTTGTCCTTGATAAGCTGTGATTCATCCTGCGTCTTATGAATGGTATCAAGGACACGACTCTCAAGCTCTGTCAACAGATATCGTATCTCCTCAACCTCGGAATCCGTCTTTTTGACATTGCTCTCACCTATGATCTTGCCCTTGATGAAGGTCTTCATATCCTCCATAGGTGCCAGCTGCTTACCGATGAGCTTGGTCATGATGACAATGACACCTGCAATGGCGATCACTGCGATCAGCACACTTGTCAGTATCAGTCTGTATATGGTACCGCTCACATTACTCTTGGGCAGCGCAAGACCAAGAGACCAGTTACAGCCTTCGATCACTCCCGTAACAAAGTAATCCTTCTCACCGTCATAGTCGGCAGCAAGAACCGTCGTACTTCCGGGAGCTGTCACGATGGATGCGATGGCCGGCATAACATCGGATACGGCCGTGGCTGTATCCTCACCGGGAAGATAAGCCTGATTCTCATGCATTATGTAATTGCCGCTCGCATCTATTAAGAATCCGTACTCGCCGTTTTCATATGGGATACTGTTGACGATATCCGTTATATAATCAAGTGTGAAGTCAGCGCCCAGCACACCTGCCAGCTGTCCGTCTCTGTATACGGGCGATGCTATGGTGATACACATTCCGCCGATCAGTACGTCCATGTAAGGATCCGTAACGATCGTAGTACCTGCTGCCTTGGCTGCCTTATACCAGCCTCTTGCCGTCGGGTCATACCCCTCAGGTGTCTCGGCTGCAGGATCAGTCTGTATAAACTGCTTATCCTCTGTACCGTAGTAGAGATTAAGAAGCTCTGAACGGCCTTCTGACTCCGTCGACACTATCTGCTGAAGATGATCATGATCATAAGATGCAGCAGGAAGAGCCTTGAGCGCTGCTGCTCCCGCTACATTGAGTCCCTTCTCCATCTCGATCCAGCTGTTGATCGAATTAGCATACTTATCTGCATTGATCTGAAGTTCACCTGTCAGTTCTTTGGTGAGCTTACTGCCTGACGTTCCGACGATTATCGCCGTAGTAACGAGCATGACCGTCACCACGATCGCAATGACCGCTGCCGTCAATTTTCCTTTGATAGTACTTTTCATAGCAACTGTTCCTCCTGACACTTAGTTAAGATAGATCCATAAACACTCACAGAAATTATGTCTCAATATACTAGTCAGAATGTTTTATCGGTGTAAAGCGGCATAGTATTGCATTACTAAAGTACCGCACACATATAATTATATATTTCCGATATTTCATGTCAATATTTTTGTATGTTTTTTTTGAGATTTGCGTAGTTTATTCGGGCATTTGACGCATGAATCTTATGCACAGATACAGTGCCGGGAAGAATGTGAGAATATAGGCAAGCGGCTGCGCTTCCTGAATCCCCGCCAGTCCCCGGAGATTGGCAAGGATGATGATGGCGGGAATAAAGAACACCCCGCTTCTTAGGGATGACAGCAGAGAAGCTCCGAAGCTGTGCCCCGTACTCTGATGCAGCATCTCCGTCACCATGGACAGGGGCAAAAACAGAAGCGATATACAGTGAAGCCTGAGTGCTCTGGTCCCGATCTCTATCACTCTCGGATCGTCCCTGAATACTCCTATCATACCGCCGGAGTTAAGGAACACCGCCAATATTGCAACGGACATCAGTGTTTCTCCCACAATTAGGGTGAATCTGAAGCCCTGACGTACCCTTTTATATTTTCCCGCACCGTAATTAAAGGCGCTGACCGGTTGGAAGCCCTGTCCGACGCCGAGCGCAACCGAGAAGATAAAGAATGATATCCTCGATACGATGCTCATCGCAGCAACGGCTTCATCTCCGTATACTCCGGCATGCGAATTGAGGATTATGGTAGCGATGCTTCCAAGGCCCTGACGTAGGAGGCTCGGAAGCCCGATGGCACAGATAGACCTGATGACTCCGTCTCCCGGATGAACACTCTCAATGGAGAGCCTGCAGGTAGTCCTTCCTGTAAGGAACATCGACAACAGTATGAGAAAGCTTACGATCTGGCTGATACATGTAGACAAGCCGGCACCTGCCACTCCCATCTTAAGTCCGAACATAAGGATAGGATCGCCGACCATATTGAGGATGGACCCGGTTAGAAGACCCACCATGCCTATGGCTGCCTTGCCCTCATATCTGAGTATATTATTGAGAGTAAAGCTCGCTGCCATAAAGGGAGCCGCTATGAGGATGTATACAAGATATTCCCTGGCATAAGGCGCTATCGTCTCCGTGGATCCGAGCCACATCACGATCGCATCCATGTTGAAGAACGAAACGGCGGCCAAGAGAAGGCCGAATCCCAGTGCATAAAAGAAGGCCGTGGATGCATATACGGATGCCTTCTCCGTATCTCTGGCTCCGAGAAGCCTCGATGATATGCTTCCTCCGCCCTGCCCGAACATGAATCCGAAGGCCTGGATTATCGCCATATATCCGAAGACCACTCCGACCGCACCCGTGGCCGAATTGCCCAGTCTGCCCACAAACGCCGTATCCACCAGATTGTATATATTGGTCACCAGCATATTGATGATCGTCGGGATGGACAGCGATATTATGAGCTTCGGTATCGGAGTCTCCGTCATTTTTCTGTATTGTCTGGTCTGATTATCCATAGATATATCTGCCGCCTTGTCTAAAAAACCATAACACTCCTTCAGTCTCCGGATATCCGCGGAAAGCAGAGCACAACTCACAATCTCTCACACGCGACATCCGATGCCCTTCCTACACTTCGTAGTCCATGCACACGCGGCTTGCGGTATGAGGCCTCACCTTGGTATCAGCCACCTCCACATGCTTCGGATGAACGGCATAGCCCTTAAGTGCATCCTCATCCTCAAATGTCGAGTCAAGCATCAGGTCGCAGTTAGAACTTGCAAGCGGCTCTGTATTGACCTTGATGTCAATAAGTCCGGGGATCTGACCTTTTAATCCCTCCAGGCCTGACTTGATACCGGACTTGATCGCCGTTATCTCATCTGCTGAATATTCATCCTTAAGTGTCCAGAGTATTACGTGTTTTACCATTTATCTTCTCTCCTTTATATCCACTGCCTTTTCCTGAAAAAAGGCTACAGAACAAACTGTAACCTTTTTATCCTACTCAACTCCATCCACCTCAGATCTTGATCACGGTGTAAGTATCTCGCGTCTTTTTGGATTCGTACAGTGCCTTGTCCGCGATCCCTATCAGATTATTCACAAGCTCCGTTCCCAGCGCGCCACCGAAGCTCATGGTAATCTTTACTTCCGGGTGATTATCGATCACAATCTTTCTTACCTCTGACTTAAGGTACGAGAGCTTATGCTCCAGATCCTCCCCGGTAATATCGAAGAATACCATCATGAATTCATCGCCGCCGTAACGCAGGACCACATCCTCTTTACGGACAGACTGCTCCAACATCGCTGCGACCTTCTGGATCGCTTCATCTCCACCCTGATGACCGGCCGTATCATTGACCTCCTTGAACAGATCGATATCAGCCATGACCACAGCCTTGCAGGGTTCATAGATTAGTTTCTCATCAAGGAACCTTCTGTTGCGTATCTGCGAAAGAGAATCCGTATAGACCTCAAGCTCAAATTCAGATATCTTCTTCTGCTGCGCCAGATTCTGCAACTTGGCGTCCGTGGTATCCATACAGCCGTATACGATGTGCGCAAGGCTTCCGTCTTCCTTGCGGTCCCCTACCATGAAGATACCTTCAAACCAGCGGTTCGCACTTTCACTGTAGAATTCCATGGTCGACGAGCCGTGTTCCTCAATGGCTGTGATGATCTTATCCTTATCAAGCCATTCATACAGGCTGTCCCGGAAGCTCTCAGCCACTGATGCATCCACATTGTTCTTAAGGAACTTTATGGCATCCGGGTCCTTAGGAACCATTTCCACATATTTATTGGTGCTGATCATACGATAACTCATATCGTTAACATCAATGAACAGCGAGAAGTTAAAGACTTTACCGATCGCCTCGATTATCCTTAAGTATTCTTCCAGTTCCTGTTGCGCAGTGATATCGCGATAGCACCCCATATATATCTCAAGCGAACCGTCATCCGGTCGTCGTATGAATCTTCCGGCACCGGTGACCCAGATGACGCTGCCGTCCTTCTTCTGCATGCGATATGTGGCGTGCGTGATATCCGGAAGCTGTCTGTGAATGCGCACCGAATCCCAAAACAGCTTGACAATGCCATCCTTTTCTTCCGGCACAAGAGTCTTCACCCAGCTGTCGAATTCATTGGGCAGGTCATCAAGCCCGTCATATCCCAGCATCTGCCTGGTCTCATCATTGAACTCAAAGCTCAACATGTTCTCGTCACGGTCGAATGTGCAGAAATACATACCTGCATTCATACCCTTGGCAAACATATCCTCTCTGAACTTGGCTATCCTGTACTTACTGTTCGCCTCTTCTATTCTTCGATTACACTCTCTTAACAGTTCATACTGTTCCTCTGGATGATCCGCCAGGTCAAACAACGGCACCTCATCATCCACTATGATACTTGCTTCGGCTGCAAACTGGCCGACACCATGGTCAATACTATCCGCTATTGTGTTATTATTCATTGCTGTTCCTTTCACGACTGATCTCTGTGTCTGTTGTTATTATACACCCTTCAGCGTCCGTTTAGGCTAATCCGGTTTCTTTTCTTCCAAGCGACCGTCGATACGATCTTCGCCCATCACAATATCTAATCCTCTCCGACCAGGTGTACGACCTGATAGTCGTGGCCTGTCGACGGTATGAACTTCTCCACTACATCGGATGTCTTTATCTTAAGGCTGGATGTACATACACATGGATGGCATCCGATATACTCGCCCTTTAGCACATCCTCATCTATTAACAGCCTGACCGCATTATCCTTATCATTCATCAACCCCATGATGCTCACCGCACCCGGCTCGATATCAAGATACTTAAGCATATCCTCCGGATCGGCAAAAGACAGCCTCGCTGAGTTGATCTGTGCCGAAAGCTCCTTGGTTTTGAACTTCTTGTCGCCGGGCATCATAAGCAGATAGAACCGGGTCTTCTGCCTGTTGCACAGAAACAGGTTCTTACAGATCAGCACACCCAGGACCGCATCTATCTCATTGCAGGCCTCCATGTTATCAGCCCTCTCATGATCGGTCCTCTTATATTCGATCCCCAGCTCATCCAGACGATCGTATGTCCTCACTTCTCTTGGCAATCTGCCTTCCGTATTCTCCGGTCTTCCGTCATATAATTCCATTATTCTATACCTCTTCATGCGGGGCGAACTGTCTATACCCCAACTCCGTATACACCATCCCGTTCCGGCCTCTGTCCGACCTAAAGAGCGACACACTGTCAACGGTCACGGGGCCGCCCGTATATTGGGGAACTCTTAACTCTCTCTCCCTCTCAAACGAAACCCTTCGCGCGATAGTGATGTGTGGCGCAAACCGTTTCCTGTCAAACGGTATGTCAGCTCCCGCAAACGCTCTCCTTAACCTTCTCACATATGCTTCCAGTCCCGGTGTATCCTCAAACCTCAGAATATACATATCCCGAAGAAGCATAAGCCCCTTCGGCTTGACAGTCACCGGCGCAAACGGCACCTCTTCAATAACGTCCATCACCCCGTCCGGATCTCCGTACTCGCCAATGAAAGCAAGCGTCATATGCAGGTTCTCCCTTGCCGTAAAGCGTCCGCTGACACCGCCCTTTTTCAGCTCTTCCTGCAGGAGGACGAGGCTGTCCACAACATCGTCTTCAAATGCAGCTGCAACAAACAATCTCATAGTATCCACACCGCCATATGCCCCGGTCCGTATCTATTTATTCCTTACAATACAATATATGTCTTCCGAAAAAATGACCGCGACTGACTCATTCGCCCTCCAAGTCTCTCTCCGCTCGGGGCGAACTGTCGATGACCCGGATTCCTTGCTATCACGGATTACATCTCTTGCAGGGTTCATAGCCTTGCGCAATCAGTTCCTCTCTTGTCAGCGTGGTATCCCATCTGTTTTTGGCTTTCATATCAGACACACTGCTGCAAGTTGGTCTATGGAACTTATGGGTATTTGTATTTGCCACATATGTGATCTCACCCGTTGTATCAGGAAGGGATCTGTCAGGAACTTCTACTTCCGGTGAAGGCTCATACACAACAAATCCCGGTTCTTCCGATGTTTCTTCCACAGATGATTCCGGTTCTACCGCCTGCGTTGCTTCTGCTATGGCCTGCTTAACCTGCGATGAAGCACTTTCTGCATCAAGGGCAGTTCCGGGTTCCCAATTATCCGTAGGTTCTTTATCAAACGTAATCTCTTTTCCGTCGCTGACTGCTACAATGGTTCCCTGCTCATCCGTTCTGTATAGAGCAACGCCTCTGTCCTTCAATTTCTCCACGGTCTCTATATGAGGATGGCCGTAATCATTATCTTTAGCACAGCTAATAATGGCTATCGAAGGAGCGACCTTATCAAGAAAACCCTGGCTTGAAGCTGTACTGCTCCCATGATGGCCGACTTTATATACATCTGCAGAAATATCCAGACCATTTGCAAGTATATCGGCCTCTGCCGGTGCCTCAGCATCCCCGGTAAACAGAAACGAATTATCTCCGTGTCTAACTATCAGCGCTATCGAAGAATCATTCGGATTATCGTATTCTTTGTTTGGTGCCAAAATGGTGAACTTCGCATCACCCAATGTATATTCTGAGCCAACGTCGGGCGTTGACCATGTCATTGACTTAAAATCAATCTCATTGATAAGACTCTGATATACTTCATTAGTCTTTTCAAATCTGCACATAAAGAGATTTTCCACATCCATGTTGCTTATCACAGACGGAGCACCTCCTATGTGATCTTTGTCAGAGTGAGTCAGAATTAAGTACTTCAGGCTATCCACACCCTGCTTCTTAAGATAACCTCTGACAGTGGTTCCCATGGTCGGATCGCCGGCATCTATAAGCATTGCATCTTCGCCGCACTTTATGAGCGTTGCATCTCCCTCACCAACATCTATAAAATGAACTTCCATCGCTTCCGAAGCATCCGGTTCCGGCTCATCTATACTGACTGTCTCCGGTGTAGGGACTATCTCTTCATCTATAACAGGTGGAACCACCTCAACGGACTCTGATGTGATCTGTGATTCTTCCTGAACAGGAACCTCATCGGCACATCCACAAAGAAGAAGGCCTGTTATGGCCAATATAGAGCATGCATATCTGGTTATTCTGTTTATTTGATTGTTTTTAGTAATCATAAAGTGGTCCACTTTCAAATCATCTTTTTTTTATACTATACTACAATGAAAATAACTATGCCTATAATATTATATATGATTAAAAGAACCATTTTTCTGCGGCCATTTTGCTCAACGCCTTGTCTACCAGCAGAGCAGGATCCGACTCCGGAGATATCCACTCATTTACAAGCTCTTCCGGCATTATGAGCGGCATCCGATCATGGATAAAACGTATCCCGTCATCTGCCTCTCTCGTAAGTATCACAAACACCGGCATGTTATCCTCGAACCTGTAGAGTCCGCACAGCCATGTGCATGAATCTTCATCCGGCCGGATCACGTACCTGTCGCCGGTCGTCTTCTTATTGTTGCTGTCCGTCAGATGCTCCCACTCATAGTAATAAGACGCAGGTATGATGCACCTGTGAGACTTCCACTCGTTCTTAAATGTCGGCTTTTGCGACGCTGTCTCAACCCGGGCATTTATCAGAAGCGACTTCTCATTAAAACCCCACCTCATCGGGAATACAGACCGCTTCCCCGACCTGTTCGGCGCAATGACCGGCGCCACGTCTGTAGGATGTATCTCACCGTATGTCTGTACTGAACAGGACCTCTTGTGCCACTCATCGACAAGCGATGACTGCAGCATCCTGTCCACAACTTCTTTCATTTCTTTAGCTTCATCAATATTGTATCGTCCGCACATATCTCAAATCCCGACTTTTCGGATTCACTGTTATTTCAATAATGTAACTGACATCCTCATGAGGTCCAGCCAGTCATCAACGCGGATCGCATCCCTGGAATAGCCCTGCGCTCTGTGCGTTTCTTCCCAATATTGCAGCGATGCCGCTCTGTGGTCGTGGTTCATATCTCCTGCGAGTCCTTTCTCAGCCCCTTCATCAGACTATAGTAGTTTCTCCGTGACATATTCAACGCTCAGGGATCTGAGCGCCTTACGCATCTTCCTTATCTTTGCATCAGGGAAACGCCTTCCGATGCAGTTCTCGATCATAGTTACCCTGATTCCCGTCTTAGCGGCTCCTTTTGCGGTGGCGCCTACACAACCGCACTCATCGAGTCCGCATATGGCCACTTCTGAATAGTTCTGCGCCTTCATATGGTCTCTGAAAGCCTTCGATGTATATGTGTTGGAGAGGCTCTTCTCAAAGCACAGATCAGAAACGATATTCAGGCCACTGTACAACTCTGCACCCTCTGTTCCCCTGATCGAGAAACCGATAAACCATCTGTTGGTTGCGATGTTGGGCAATATGTGCTTTATGTATATGACATCACAGCCTTTTTCTTTATACGCCGATATAAGCCGGTTAACATCACCGACAAGCTTGGGGGTATCATACGAAAACATGGGCTTTCGCTTATCCCACAGATAATCATTTTGCATATCGATCACAAGAAGTGCTCTTTTGTCAGTCATTTGACACCTGCTTTCCTGATCTCTATCCTGTCCAATATCCCCTGCACACCGATATCCCTGTGCGTCAGATACATCCTTGCCACATCTTCGATGAAGGCCGCATCCGCACCGGTCTTCTTGTGGATCTTTTCCGCCGTCACGCCCTTGTCAATAAGATGCATAATCTGCTTCACCAGCCGGTAGAGGTCGCTACTGTCCGTGGCATCCACGGTATCCTGTCCGGCAGACTCCTCAAGTCTTGCCGTCTTTGCATGCCCGTAATACACGACCTTCGGCTTAAGCTTAAGCAGCTTCTCCCAACTTCTGCCGATCTCAGTACCCTCATGCATCTCCAGCTCGTAGAGCGGATTCAGATCGCCGACGAACAGCGCTCCCTCATCTGTCCACAGCGATATGCTGTCATCACTGTGACCCGGAGTATGGATCACCTCGCCCTCTATTCCGATCTGATGCAAAAAAGACCGGCTCTCAGTGATCGGCACAAATATGACACTACTGTCATCTATCGTCCGAACACTCAATCCGCTCTGTTTTTTCAATATCTCATCTGATGAATGGATATAATCTCTCTGAACATCAAAGACCATGATCTTCGCTCCCATGTCGGCAATATCCTGCGCTATGCCCATATGATCGGGATGGAAATGCGAGATCAGAATGTACGTGATGCTCTGCACGGGTATGTTCAGATCGCCCATGCACCTGCAGAACGCACCGAACGTACCTGCCCAGCCGGTGTCAAAAAGTATATTCCCGTTCTCTGTCTCTATCAGATATGTATTGGTATTCGAATACTTAAGTTCACAGATCCTCATGAGCCTTCATTTCCCGTCTCTCTTACGCAGTCCGCTATCCAGCCGGTCACACCGACCGGAAGCCTCTGATCCATGGGCGTTCCGTCATCAAACATAAGATTGCAGTGCAGGGCATTTACGATGCAATGCTGGCCCATCTCGATACCCGCCATGATCGAAGCGACACCCTTGTCACCATTTCGCACCCAATCCGGCGTATAGATAAAGCAATGCTTCATCTGCTCAAGCTTAGGTATCCTCGGAGCGATATCATGCGCATAATCATGAAACTCGTCGCGCTTGCCGACTGCATAGAACAGCCACTTGCCCTTTCTCTCATATTCATCAAGCGTCGCATCATCCGGCAGCGATTCGCTCCCCATCGGTATCGCAGCATCATAAAAGTCCATGTACGCTTCCATGAGTCTCATGCAAAATGTGGCGCCCGATGAATTGCCGAACAGGAAGATCTGACCGATCCTGTCCGAACGCTTCTTTACATATTCCTGTATCACGCCGTGCGCGTCGGATAATAGTTCTTCTGACCAGTAGCCCTGTACATTACCGTCCTCATCTCTGTACTCATTGGCAAGCGGGATAAGTACGTGTGCGCCGCCCATGCTCTTCTGATACTCCTCTGATGCATAGCACTCGCCACCCGAATAAGCTATGCACAGTTCGCCCACGAGGGAATTGCTCGTCCCGTGAAAGAATACCAGAAGCGGGCGTTTTTTCCCGTCCGATGCATTCCTGTCGGGATCATGGAAGTAATACTTATACTCTGTTCCGGCTTCATTCTTATACTTACCGCTGTCATAGCGGTCAAAATACTTGCCTTCTTCATATGTCGGGGCATAAGAAATGTGATCGCCCTCATTCATCTCATCCGCCCATGGCGGGGTGTTTATGTTTTTCTGTTCCATGTTATTCTCTCTCTATGCGCTCTGTTTATGCGCCATGTCTGCGTCTTATCTGCGTCGTTCCGGATCAGCCTTTCATCAATTCCCAGAAGCTGATCGCACTGGCTGCCGCGACATTGAGCGAATCCACACCGTGATGCATCGGGATCATCACTCGTCTGTCACAGGCATCGATCACATCCTGCGGTAAGCCGGGTCCTTCTGAGCCAAGCACTACGGCAAGCTTCTCGCTGTTTCGTATCTCTTCATCATCTACACTTGTCGAGTCTTCCGTCAGCGCCATGGCTACGGTCATAAATCCATGCGCCCGCAGGGCTGTGATCAGGTCGGTTCCGTCAGACTCTTCCCTGCTCACCTTTGTCCACGGGATCTGGAAAACCGTTCCCATACTGACTCTTGCGGACCTCCTTGTGAGCGGATCAACCGAAGCGTATGTGAGTATCGCTCCGTCCATCCCGAGCGCTGCTGCCGATCTTATGATCGCCCCGACGTTCGTAGGATTTACGATATCGAATAAGACAGTGACCCTTCTTTTTCCCTTAAGGAACTCGTCAAGCGGCTGTACCGGTCGTCGCCTCAGTGCCATCCACAGGCCGCGTACCAGCGTGTATCCCGTAAGCTCGGTCACTATCTCGCTGCCTGCCGTATATACAGGGATCGCGTCCCTTCTCTCTCTGCCATACCGCTTTTCGATCTCGTCAAAAACAGGGACGGCTTCGGACACCATCCTGCCCTTCTCGACTAGCATTGAAAGCGGTTCATATCCCGCTTCGAGCGCCCGCAGGATCACGTTTGCACTCTCTGCCATGAATATCCCGTCTTCCGGCTCGAAGTATCTGTATAACTGCGTCTCGGAGAGCCTCGCAAAAACATCCAGCTCCGGCGCATCAATGTCCTTGATCTCTATGATATTCATGCTCTGACCGTCCGTTCTATCTCATCCGCGAATCCTTCTAAATAGGGCTCCCGAAGGAGCCCGATCATATGTAATGCGGAATGACGAATCAGGCCATCCGCTTGTTTAGGAAGGCACCTGTAACGGTGCATGTCGAGGTTCTGATCATAAGCAGTACCTCCTTTCCTAATCTCTATGCAACAGTATAACATATCGGATATGTATAGACCATAGAAATGCTATTTATATCCCAGCGGAGCGGGGGCGGGCCCCACGCCCGCTCCATGAAAAAAGAACCACACCTCCTGGTGTGGTTCCTTTTTCATCCGAGCGACAGACGGGGCTCGAACCCGCGGTCTCGACCTTGGCAAGGTCGCGCGTTACCAACTACGCCACTGTCGCAGACGTCGGCTGACTCAACCGACTTAGTAATATTACTACAGGGTATTACCTTTGTCAACACCTTATTTTCAAAAACCGTTTTCCGACAAAATGCCCGTATATCCTGTGTTTCCGACTCCCCGATCCTTTACGGTCCCGTCCCGACTATCCAGCACGCGGCCTCTTCGACCGTTACAGTCCAATCCTGACTATCCGGCTCGCATTCTCTTCGACCCTTATAGTCCCATCCTGACTATCCTGTCCACTGCCTCTTTGGTCCTGTCCTTATCCCCGAAGGCCGTAAGTCTTAAGTATCCTTCTCCCGCCGGTCCGAAGCCGCAGCCCGGAGTACCGACTACTTTAGCCTCGTTAAGGAGCCTGTCAAAGAATGACCAGCTGTCCGTTCCCTCAGGTGTCTTAAGCCATATGTACGGCGCATTCACTCCTCCTGAGACGCTGTATCCCGCATCCTTAAGTCCTTTCACGATATACGAAGCATTCTCCATATAATAGCTTACAAGCGAGCGTACCTCGGCCCTTCCGGCTTCCGAATACACAGCCTCGCCCGCTCTCTGTATGATATACGGCGCACCGTTATACTTGGTCCCGTGCCTTCTTGCCCAGAGATCATGAAGCCTCACACCCTCAACCGTAAGGTCCTTCGGGATCACCGTGAATCCGAGTCTCACACCCGTAAATCCCGCATTTTTCGAAAAGCTCCTTATCTCAATGGCGCAGGTCCTTGCACCGCTACATTCATATATCGAATGAGGCACGTCTGGCTCCGAGATATATGCTTCATAGGCCGCATCATAGATGATGACCGAACCGCGTTCATTGGCATAGTCCACCCATTTCTGCAGCGCACTCTTAACTATCGTCGCCCCTGTCGGGTTATTGGGAAAGCACAGATATATGATATCCGGGATCTTCTCACCCTGAGGCAGCTGCGGTGCAAATCCGTTCTCCTCAAGACACGGCATATAGACTATATCACTCCACATGCCCGTTCCCTCGTCATATGTTCCCGATCTTCCCGCCATGACATTCGTGTCAACATACACGGGATACACCGGATCACACACGGCGATCACATTGTCGCGTCCGAATATCTCCTGGATATTGCCCGAATCACTCTTGGCTCCGTCCGATACGAATATCTCATCATCGGCGATATCACAGCCTCTTGCCCTGTAATCATTATCCGCTATTGCCTTACGCAGGAAATCATATCCTAAGTCAGGCGCATATCCCCTGAACGTTGAGGCTTCTCCCATCTCATCCACAGCCTTATGAAGAGCCGACAGCACCGTTGGTGTAAGAGGTCTTGTCACATCCCCGATCCCGAGCCTTATGATATCAGCACCCGGATTAACCGCCTCATACTCGCGCACCTTCTTAGCTATCGTACTGAACAGATAACTGCTCTTAAGCTTGGTATAATCTCTGTTGATCTTAGCCATCCCGATCCTCCTTGCAGGGTCACCTAAACCTCAGTCACTCCCTCAAATACCGTCTCCGCCGGTCCCGTCATATATACATGCCCGTCTGATGCAAACCTTACGACTATCTCTCCTCCGAGCACTTCGATGTGCACATCCGAATCCATGTCATAATATCCGTTAAGCACTCCTGCCACGGTAAGCGCCGAACACCCCGTACCGCAGGCCATCGTCTCACCCGTGCCTCTTTCCCAGACTCTCATCTTTACATGAGTTCTGTCGATGTTCTGCACGAACTCTATGTTAGCCCTCTTAGGGAAAAACATGTGCGACTCTAGTACAGGCCCTATCTTATCTATGTCGAGCCCGGCCGTATCATCGATATAGATGATCGCATGCGGATTACCCATCGATACGCAGGTAATGCGGTACTCTTCATCTCCTGCCCTGACCGGATAATCAATTACCGGATAGTCATTTACCGCCTTCTCAGGATCAGCAGCAAGCACTTCCCTAAGCGTATAAGCCTTACTTATGACACCAGTGTCATTTTTATCATACAGATCCGTATTGACAGGGATAAGTTCCGGTGCAAGTATAGGCTCACCCATGTCCACTCTGGCATAAGTCACTTCACCGTCTTCCACGGTCAGATCGATGTGCTTTACCTTGCCGAAGCTCTCTATATCCACGGTTTCCTTGTCACGGTCCATCAGACCCTTATCATAGACGTACTTGGCCACGCATCTTATCCCGTTGCCGCACATCTCGGATCTTGAGCCGTCCGCATTGTACATCTCCATTTCGAAATCCGCGATATCCGAAGGATTGATGAATATCACTCCGTCAGACCCGATCCCCGTATGTCTGTCGCTTAAGCGGCGCACTATATCGGGCTTCTTATCCTTGGGGATGTCAAACCCCGCTCCGTCTATATATACATAATCATTGGCACATCCGTGCATCTTCGTAAACTCGATCTTCATATATACCTAATCATCATAGTCCGTCTCCAGGATAGCACTTGCCACTTCCACCATGCTGTTCCCGGAATTCATGCTCTGCTTCTGTATATACCTGTAGGCTTCGACCCTCTCCATTCCGTTTCTTTCGATCAGAAGCCTCTGCGCCTTCTCGACGATCTCCTGCTGCTCTTTTGTCCTTCCGCCGGGCCCCTTGCCGCCCTTGCGTCTCCTTGCCTCCGTACGGCTTAAGACCATCTCCACGGTCCGCACAAGCTCGCTCATCTTAAGCGGCAGCGCCACACGCAGCACTCCTTCCATACACAAATCCCACTTGGACGCACTCACCGTCAGTATCATCTCAAATGCATCCGGCATCAGTTCATGCAGCTGCATATGCGTCATGTCCCTTAACTTATATCCGCATATCAGGACTCCGTTATCCGCTTCATCCATGTGTGCGAGCACCTGCGATCCCGTATCACAGACATGGAGCACCTCTATCCCCTTCTCTCTTAAGAGACCGGACAGCCGCATCGCATCTTCAATTCTCGGCATCGCAACAATGACACAACCCATACATTTTTCCTTTCATCATTCACGATACCATACGGATTTATCACGAATCAACAAGTATACATCGTATACAGCGTATACTTATGTCATTCCGTCAAAAATACATGCTCTAGAGATTACTGTATCCCATGAGTGACTCATCCACGGCACGGGCACAGGCTCTGCCTTCGGCTATCGCCCATACCACGAGCGACTGTCCTCTGTGCATATCTCCGCAGGTGAACACTCCCTTGACTCCGGTCGCATATTCCCCTGCTGCCGTTGCGACATTGGTACGCTGATCGCGATCCACGCCGAAGTCTGAACATATGTAATCCTGACTTCCGAGAAAACCTGCTGCGATCAGGATAAGATCAGCCTTAAGCTCTTCTTCCGACCCTTCGACGGGCACCATCTTCATGCGGCCTGACTGTTCGTCCTTTTCAGGTGCAAGCTTAACTGTTATGACAGACTTAAGCGCCCCTGTTTTATCCTTGACAAACTCCTTAACGGTAGTCTGGTATATCCTCGGATCGTGTCCAAACAGCGCGATCGCTTCCTCCTGGCCGTAGTCGGTCTTGAGTACCTTAGGCCATTCGGGCCATGGATTGGAAGGCAGTCTCTCTTCCGGCGGCTTGGGCATCATCTCAAGCTGGGTCACCGATGCAGCCCCGAGACGGATCGATGTTCCGACACAGTCGTTACCGGTATCGCCACCGCCTATGACGATCACGTTCCTGCCCTTCAGACTGCCCCAGGACATTGTCTTGCAGCCCTTAAGCTTATCCGCATCATAGCCTTCATCCATGAGTTTTTTGCTGACTTCCTTAAGGAAATCGACGGCAAAATATATACCCTTCGCATCTCTTCCGGGTGCGCTTATGTCTCTCGGATTGCTTGCTCCGCAGGCAAGTACGACCCTGTCATACTGCTTAAGCAGCTTCGAAGCGCGGATATCCTTACCCACATCCGTATTACATACAAACTCTATGCCGGCCTTCTCCATCAGAGCGATACGCCTGTCTATGACACGCTTGTCAAGTTTCATATTGGGGATACCGTATCGCAGAAGTCCGCCTGCTCTGTCACTTCTCTCGTATACTGTCACCTTATGTCCTCTGCGGTTAAGAGATGCCGCTGCAGCAAGGCCTGAAGGACCGCTGCCGATCACGGCCACGCTCTTGCCTGTCCGTACTGCCGGTTCTGTCTCTTCGACAAGTCCGTGTTCGAATGCATACTCGATTATGTACCGCTCATTATCCTTCGTTGTGACAGGAGCGTCATTTAGTCCGCAGGTACATGCAGCCTCACACAGCGCAGGGCACACTCTCGAAGTGAACTCCGGAAAACTGTGTGTCTTGCTAAGCCTGTAATAAGCCTGCTCGATATTGCCCTTATATACGAGGTCGTTGGTCTCCGGTACCAGATTGTGAAGCGGACAGCCGCTGGCCATACCCGCTATCATCGTACCTGCCTGGCAGAACGGAACACCGCATTCCATACATCTGGCCGCCTGGCATCTTCTCTTCTCCTCGCTTATCTGCGGATGAAATTCATCGAAATTCGCTATCCTCTTAAGAGGATCGGTCGTAGTATTGTCTTCTCTCCTGTACTCCAGGAATCCCGTTGCTTTACCCATGATATCCTCCTAATCCTCAGCTTCTCTCGTGCTGGCGTAAAATGCCTCGATCTGAGCCTCTTCCCTGCTCATGCCCTGCTCTTCGAAGCCCGATATGAGATGAAGCAGTTTCTTATAATCCGCGGGGATGATCTTCTTGAACTTAGGAAGATACCCATCAAAGTCATCGAGTACTTTCTTGGCCTTCTTAGATCCCGTGTACTTCACATGCTTCTTAAGTATATCCTCAAGTTCCTGCTTATCTCCCTTGGCATCTATCTGTTCCATGAGTACAAGTTCCTTGTTGAGGTTCTTATACAGCTGATTATCTTCATCCAGAACATAGGCTATTCCGCCGCTCATACCTGCCGCAAAGTTCTTGCCCGTGGGGCCTAGTATCACGGCTCTTCCGCCTGTCATGTACTCGCAGCCGTGTTCGCCCACGCCTTCAACAACAGCGGTCGCACCTGAGTTACGGACGCAGAATCTTTCTCCTGCCATACCTGCTATATATGCTTCACCGTAGGTCGCTCCGTACATAGCGACATTACCGATGATGATGTTCTCTTCCGCTTCATACCCCGCATCTTCAGGAGCTGCGACAGCGATTATACCGCCGGATAAGCCCTTGCCCATATAGTCATTGGAATCACCCGTAAGTCTTAGCGTAAGACCCTTCGGGATAAATGCTCCGAAGCTCTGTCCTCCCGAACCGTGACAGTCTATAGTGATCGTCCCGTCGGCAAGACCTTCCGGATTATTCCTTGTGATCTCTGCTCCGAGAAGCGTCGCAAAAGCCCTGTCGGTATTATGGACATCCACGCTTACCCTGGCCTTTGTGCCCTTGCTTATTGCAGCCTTAACCGTCTTATCCTTAAGTAAGATGCTCTCATCAACAGTCTTCTCAAGTTCGAAGTCAAAGGGCGTATCAACCGTTTCATCCGAATCGCTGCCGATGTCATGAGCTGACAGTATGCCGCTTAAGTCTATGCGTTCACTGACCTCATCGTTTGTCTTTATCTGCTTGAGCAGGTCGGTTCTTCCGACCAGTTCATCCACGGTACGAACACCGAGCTTAGCCATATATTCTCTTAACTCTCTTGCTATAAAGAGCATGAAGTTTTCGACATATTCCGGCTTGCCGATGAAGCGCTTACGAAGTTCAGGATTCTGTGTGGCAACACCCATGGGACAGGTGTCAAGATTACATACTCTCATCATCACACAGCCCAAAGTTACGAGCGGAGCCGTTGCAAATCCGAACTCCTCCGCACCGAGACAGGCCGCAATGGCTACATCCCTTCCGCTCATAAGCTTACCGTCCGTCTCTATGATCACCCTTCCTCTGAGGCCGTTCCTTATAAGATTCTGATGTGTCTCAGCCAGTCCGAGTTCCCACGGAAGTCCCGCATTATGAATAGAACTTATCGGAGCTGCTCCGGTTCCGCCGTCATAGCCGGATATCAGGATCACCTGTGCACCTGCTTTTGCAACACCGGCCGCCACGGTTCCGACACCCGCTTCACTTACGAGTTTTACCGATATCCTCGCATTCTTATTGGCACACTTAAGATCGTATATAAGCTCGGCCAGATCCTCGATCGAATATATGTCATGATGAGGCGGAGGAGATATAAGGCTCACTCCCGGTGTTGAATGTCTGGTCTTGGCTATCCACGGATATACCTTTCCTGCCGGAAGATGTCCGCCCTCACCCGGCTTGGCTCCCTGTGCCATCTTGATCTGGATCTCACGCGCACTTACGAGATACTTGCTCGTCACTCCGAACCTTCCGCTGGCTACCTGCTTGATCGCTGAGCTCCTGTCATTATCGGTTCCTGCCGATGCTATGCGCTCATCGCTCTCACCGCCCTCACCGCTGTTGGACTTGCCATGCAGCCTGTTCATTGCGATCGCCAGTGCCTCATGAGCTTCTTCAGATATCGAACCGTAGCTCATTGCACCTGTTTTGAATCTCTTGACGATCTCTGTCTCGCTCTCAACTTCATCTATGCTTATCCCCTCTGCCGGATAATCGAATTCCATAAGGCTTCGAAGATACCCTGTCTCCTCACTGTCCACCATAGCTGTGTACTGCTTGAACTTTTCATAATCGCCTTCTCTGGTTGCAGCCTGAAGCATATGGATCGTCTTAGGGTTATATCTGTGCTGTTCTCCGCCTGCACGCATCTTATGTCTGCCTACAGAGTTAAGCGTCATATCAGCCGTAAGCCCGAGCGGATCGAAGGCCTTGGAATGCTGTCTGTCCGTATTCTCGGCGATGTCTTCAAGCGTGATACCGCCTATCCTGCTGACGGTACCTGTGAAGTATCTGTCGATCACTTCTGAAGATATACCGATGGCTTCGAATATCTTGCTGCCCTGATAGCTCTGTATCGTCGATATGCCCATCTTGGATGCTATCTTGACTATACCCTGCAATACGGCATGGTCGTAATCCTCCACTGCGGCATAGTAATCCTTGTTAAGGCTTCCGTCCTCTATGAGTCTCTCTATCGTCGCATGTGCAAGGTAGGGGTTTACCGCAGATGCACCGAAGCCTAAGAGGGTAGCGAAATGATGCACCTCCCTGGGTTCGCCGGACTCCAATATAAGTGACATCGCAGTACACTTCTTGGTACGTACAAGATGCTGATGCACTGCTGCCACGGCAAGCAATGACGGTATGGCCACATGATTCTCATCCACTCCTCTGTCTGAGAGTATCAGGATATTGGCTCCTTCTCTGTATGCCTTGTCAACCTCCACAAAGAGATGATCAAGTACCCTGTCTATGGGAGTGCTCTTATAGTAGAGTATCGATACTTTGGCAACCTTGAATCCGTCCCTGTCCATATGCTCGATCTTGAGCATATCGAGGTCCGTAAGAATGGGATTATGGATCTTAAGGACATGGCAGTTGCCCGGCTTCTTCTCAAGCAGATTACCGTTCTTGCCCACATATACCGTAGTCGAAGTCACGATCTTTTCTCTTGCGGCATCTATAGGCGGATTGGTAACCTGAGCAAACTGCTGCTTGAAGTACCCGAATAAGGGCTGATATTCCTTACTCATGACTGCAAGAGGAGTATCGATACCCATGGCTCCTATATGTTCGCTTCCCTTAAGAGCCATGCTGAGTATACTCTCCCTGCACTCTTCATATGCATAACCGAAGGCCTTCTGAAGCCTCGGAAGTTCCTCTCTTGAATAAGCCTCGGGCTTGATGTTCGGGATCTTAAGCTGCTTAAGTTCAAGGAGGTTACTGTCAAGCCACTCACCGTACGGATTGTCGCATGCGTAGCGTTCCTTGAGTTCCTCGTCCAAGATGATCCGCCCGGCCTTCATGTCGACCAGGAGCATCTTACCCGGATGAAGCCTCTCTTTTTTCAGGATATGCTGTTCATCAAGCGGCAGAACACCGACCTCTGATGAGAGTATGAGTCTCTTATCATCGGTGACGCAGTATCTCGACGGACGCAGACCGTTCCTGTCAAGGATCGCACCCATGACATCACCGTCACTGTACAGGATAGATGCGGGACCGTCCCACGGCTCCATCATCGTTGCATAGTACTGATAGAAATCCCTTCCCTCCTCAGATATCGTGTCGTTGTGGCTCCACGGCTCGGGGATGAGGATCATCGCTGCGAGCGGAAGCTCCATCCCGCTCATCATCAGGAACTCCAACGTGTTATCGAGCATTGCCGAATCTGAGCCCATTCTCGGTATGACGGGCAGAACCTTGGTCATGTCGTCCTTATTGAACACCATACTCTCCATCGTTTCTTCCCTGGCAAGCATCTTGTCCACATTGCCCTTTATCGTATTGATCTCGCCGTTATGCACGAGCATCCTGTTGGGATGCGCGAGATTCCAGCTCGGATTGGTATTGGTCGAGAATCTCGAATGCACCATCGCAACGGCTGATGTATATCTCTTATCCTGCAGATCCGCAAAAAATGTCCGCAACTGACCTACAAGGAACATCCCCTTATATACTATGGTCCTGCCGGACAACGAGGGCACGTAGGTCGAATCCGTACTCTGTTCGAAGATACGTCTTATGACATAGAGTTTTCTGTCAAAATCAAGGTCGCTTGCATATTCTGCGGGCCTTTCGATGAATGCCTGCATTATGCGCGGCATGCAGGACAAAGCCTTGTTGCCGAGAACTCCGGGATTGACGGGAACCTCTCTCCATCCGAGGAACTTAAGACCTTCCTTGCCCACGATCACTTCGAACATCTTCTTGGCTCTCGCGCACTTAAGCTCACTGTCAGGCATGAAGAACATTCCCACGCCGTAGCTTCTCTCTTCTCCCAGTTCTATCCCGATCTTTTTACACTCCGCCTTAAAGAGCTTGTGAGGGATCTGCGTCAGTATTCCCACACCGTCTCCGGTCTTACCCGTTGCATCCTTGCCGGCTCTGTGTTCAAGGTTCTCGACGATCTTAAGCGCATCATCGACTATCGCATGGTCGGCCTTGCCCTCTATGCTTATCACTGCACCGATACCGCAGTTGTCATGCTCAAACTGCGGATCGTATAATCCCATATTATGCGAAGTTATTTTGTCCGCATTATCATCGGTATTGTTCTCTCTGCTGTTATTCTGTGTCATCATACTCTCTTTTTTCATGATCTCCTCCAAGGTTGTTACCCTATGTAAGGTTCGTCTGTTTCTTTACGCCTCGTGGTATGCTTATTTCTTTACACACAGCGGTGCGCTTATTTCTTTACATCCAGTGCCGCACGTATCAGTCCCGCAAATAGCGGATGCGGCTCATCAGGTCTTGACTTAAACTCCGGATGCGCCTGAGTACATATGTAGTATGGATGATCCTTAAGCTCTATCATCTCGACTATCCTGTTATCCGGTGAGAGTCCTGACAGGATCATGCCGTTATCCGTAAGCACCTGCCTGTAGTCGTTATTGACCTCATATCTGTGTCTGTGCCGCTCGGATATCTCCTTCTTTCCGTAGAGCTCACAGGCTTTTGTTCCTTCCTTAAGAACACAGGGATAAGCTCCGAGCCTAAGTGTCCCTCCGATATCCGTAACCCCTTCCTGGTCCGGCATGAGCGCTATCACGGGATGAGGTGTATCGGGATCTAACTCTATGCTGTTGGCTCCCTTAAGTCCCGCGACATTCCTTGCAAACTCGACTATCGCAAGCTGGAGTCCCAGGCATATGCCAAGGAACGGTATATTATGTGTCCTTGCAAAAGAGGCTGCAACTATCTTGCCTTCAGTTCCTCTGGTTCCGAAGCCTCCGGGGATCAGTATCCCGTCTGCTTCCCTTAGGATCTCTTCGGCGTTACTCTCTGTCAGTTCTTCCGAATCCACCCACATGATCTCAACTTCCGTCCTTGAAGCAATGCCGCCGTGCTTAAGCGCCTCCGCAACACTTAGGTATGCATCATGCAGTGCCACATACTTGCCAACGATGGCTATCTTCACTTTGTACTTGGGATCTGCAAAGTCTTCGGTAAGACGTATCCACTTATCGAGATCCGGCCTGGGACAGTCTATCTTAAGACAGTCACACACGGCCTGAGCAAAGTCTTCCTTTTCAAGCATGAGAGGCACTTCATAGAGGCTTGCCGCATCAAGGTTCTGAAGTACGTTTTCTTTTTTTACGTTACAGAAGAGTGCTATCTTGGCCCTCAGATCATCATCGAGCGGATAGTCCGATCTGCACATTATGATGTCCGGCCACAAGCCCATGCTCTGAAGGGTCTTGACCGAAGCCTGAGTCGGCTTGGTCTTCATCTCGCCCGAAGCCTTAAGATAAGGGATCAGTGTCACGTGTATGAGGATCGCATTCTCTCTTCCGACTTCTGCCTGGAACTGTCTTACGGCCTCAAGGAACGGCTGGCTTTCGATGTCACCCACCGTACCTCCGATCTCTATTATCGATATCGTTTTCTCGTCAGGGTCTTTTTCCTTGTAGAACCTTGACTTGATCTCATTGGTTATGTGCGGGATGACCTGAACCGTACCTCCGCCGTAATCTCCGTGCCTTTCTTTATTAAGGACCGACCAGTATATCTTGCCGGTGGTCACATTGGAATTATGATCAAGGCTCTCTCCTACGAATCTTTCATAATGACCGAGGTCCAAGTCCGTCTCCGTTCCGTCGTCCGTCACATACACTTCTCCGTGCTGAATGGGGTTCATCGTACCCGGATCCATATTGATGTACGGATCCATCTTCTGCATCGTGATGTGATATCCTCTGGCCTTGAGGAGTCTGCCGAGCGATGCGGCGGTTATTCCCTTACCGAGTCCCGATACGACACCACCGGTTACAAATACATACTTAACCATCTCATTCCTCCATGACACATACTTATGAGTACTTATTCACCTGATGCTCCGTAGTTGGACAGGACTCTTGCCGACGGATCGTTGACATTGCATCCTTCCCAGTTCTTATTGGGCATCCAGAAGTCCTTGATCATATGAGCCTGTCCCGGATAGAAGCTCTCAAAGAGTTCCCTGTAGAGCAGCGATTCCTTGGTAAACGGCATTACATATGCATATTTGCGTCTTATGGTCTCATACTCTTCATCAGTGTATTTCTTTTCGGCATACTCCTTTAGGTAATCTACCATCGAATGTCCTACCGCATCCGAGAACGCCGCCTTCTCTCTCATCAATATGTCATGCGGCAGATAATCTCCTTCAAACGCATGACGCAGCAGATACTTGCCCTTGCCGTATACGTTCATCTTCTTAGCCGGATCTATGCTCATGACATACTCGACAAAGTCAAGATCTCCGAAAGGAACCCTGGCTTCGAGTGAGTTGACCGATATGCACCTGTCCGCGCGGAGCACGTCATACATATACAGCTCCCTTATCCTCTTGGCTGCCTCCGTCTGGAATTCCTCGGCATTCGGAGCAAAGTCCGTATACTTATATCCGAAGAGCTCGTCGGATATCTCACCTGTCATAAGTACCCTTATATCCGTCTTCTCATGAATGGCCTTGCATACAAGATACATTCCGATGCTCGCTCTTATCGTCGTGATATCGAAGGTGCCCAGCAGATGTACCACCTCGGGAAGCGCTTTGATAACATCCTCTGCAGTGATGATCACCTCGGTATGATCTGCTCCGAGATAATCCGCTACCTGCTTGGCATACTTAAGGTCTATCGCATCCGTGCTCATTCCTATGGCAAATGTCCTTATCGGCCACTTAAGTTCCTTGGCTGCGATGGCGCATACAAGGGAACTGTCAAGACCGCCGCTTAACAGGAAGCCTAAAGGTGCATCCGCATCCAGACGCTTGCGCACGCCTTCTGCCAACCTGTCATGTATGCCCTTGCATATGGTCTCAACGTCATCATATATATAAGATGACACTTGTGTCATATCTCTGTAGCAAACAAACTTACCGTCCGCATAATAGTGTCCGGGAGGAAAAGGCATGATCTTATCTGTCAGGCCCACGAGGTTCTTGGCCTCTGACGCGAACACTATCTCATCATCCTCACCGTCCTTATGACCCTTGGTATATCCGTAAAACAGAGGTCTTATACCGATCGGATCTCTTGCAGCCACAAGGCTTCCTCTCTTCGAGTCATATATAACGCATGCATATTCGGCATCGAGTTCACGGAACATCTCGACACCCTTTTCTTCATATAGAGGAAGAAGGATCTCACAGTCCGAATCACTTGCAAAACTGTAGCCGTCCGCTTCAAGCCTCTCTTTGACGGGTCTGAATCCGTATATCTCGCCGTTACATACGAGAAGATTCTCATTAAGAGAAAACGGCTGCATTCCTTCGGGAGTAAGTCCCATTATGGATAATCTCTCAAATCCCATGACCCCGCCCGGAAGAAGCGTCACACGCATATCGTCCGGTCCTCTTGATATGGTCTCGGAAAAATGCTTGATAAAATCTTCCTCTGTAAGTGTCGTTCCCTTGTAAACCATTATCGAACACATAATCTCAACTCCTCTTAACTGCTTTATTTCGCATAAAAAAAGTGACAAGAACCCCGTAATAAAACGACGCTCTTGCCATTTATCTGTATCATTGTATACAATTATACATAATCTGTCAATATTTTTTTACAAAAAAAGTGACTGACCCGTTCTCCCTTTCGGATATGAGTCAGTCACTGTGATCACGTATTGATTACCTTTGTCCGGAATGCCTCAGTTACTTAGCCGTACCCGTCCGGTCAGTCCAGGATCCCCGCAGCTTCCTTCATAAGCTCGATTATCGGCAGATGCTGAGGACATACCCTCTCACACTGCCCACATCCTACACAGTCCGAAGCCTTGCCGCTTCTCTGTACAAGTCCCGAATAGAAGTTCTTCGATCTCCAGTCATCGGGATAACGTCTAAGTGTATTGATAGTCCTGAACACATCAGGAATGCTTATCTTCATCGGACATCCGTCACAGCAGTACTTACATGCAGTACAGCCTATCTGGGGCATACCCAACAGTTCCTCGGTGGCCTCATTGACGATCTTAAGCTCATCTTCGGCAAGCGGTTCAAATGACGTAAATGTCTTAATATTATCTTCCATCTGAGCTTCCGATGACATTCCCGACAGTATCGTCATGACACCCGGAAGCGAACCTACAAACCTAAGCGCCCATGATGCAACGGACTTCTCAGGCTGACGGGCCTTGAACTTAGCTTCGATCTCCGGAGGCATATTGGCGAGCATTCCGCCTCTTACAGGCTCCATGACGATGATCGGTATATTCCTCTCATGCAATATCTCATACAGACGCTGCGAACGTACAACGGGATTTGTTCTGTCTAAGTAGTTTAACTGTATCTGGACAAATTCCGGTGTCGGATGCTTATCCAGTATCTCTTCAAGCAGTTCGGGACTTCCGTGATATGAGAATCCGAAGTGCTTGATCTTACCCTCAGCCTGCTTCTTAAGTCCCCATTCGAAACTGTCATACCTGGCATATGTGTCATAATTCGACCCGTCTTCTATGGAATGAAGCAGATAGAAATCAAAGTAATCCACACCGGCTCTCTCACACTGCTCGTTGAATATCCTGTCCATATCAGCTGCGCTTTTCATCTCCCATGCAGGAAGCTTGGTAGCGATCATAAAGCTCTCTCTTGGATACCTCTTGACCAGTGCTTCACGTGCGGCCACCTCCGACTTGCCTCCGTGATATACGTAGGCTGTATCGAAATAATTCATTCCGGCATCCATATACTTATCGACCATGCTGCATACCTGCTCATGGTCTATGATTCCGTCCTTTTCAGGAAGTCTCATTAATCCGAAACCAAGTTTTGGCATTGTGCTTAAATCAATACTCATACAGGTCGCTCTCCTTTAATCCGGTTGCAAATTACAACAGTATCACTTTGATTATACAATGATATCTGCCCGATTTCTTCTTATTTTTTGCATATCACCTATCATTTTGTGTGTTTCCCGTATCTTGGGATGTCACCGGACAGATCCAGGTATCTTAGGATGACACGGGATAGTTTCCGGTAAAGCAGCCTGTGCAGATATTGAGACCTCCCGCGATCTCGGATAACCTCTCTATATTAAGGTAAGCCAGTGAATCTGCTCCGATCACCTGACGGATCTCTTCAAGCGATCTGTTGTACGCTAAGAGCTGGTCTCTGTCCGGTACGTCGGTTCCGAAATAACAGGGATACAGAAACGGCGGAGAACTCACTCTCATGTGGACTTCCTTTGCGCCTGCTTCTCTTAACATATGCACTATCCTGTCGGATGTCGTTCCTCTCACTATCGAATCGTCTATCATGATCACGCGCTTGCCGTCCACGACTTCCCTTAGGGCATTTAACTTGACGCGCACGGAATTGACCCTGACATCCTGAGCGGGCTTGATGAAAGTACGCCCCACATAGGAATTCTTGATAAAAGCCTGTGCATAGGGAATACCTGATTCATGCGCATATCCTATGGCTGCCTGAAGTCCCGAATCCGGCACACCTGTCACGATATCGGCATCCACGGGTGAATCGATCGCAAGATACTTGCCCGCCAGTACCCTTGACCTGTATACGCTAACGCCGTCAAAATAACTGTCAGGCCTTGAGAAATAGATGTATTCGAACACGCATCTTCCGCGTTTTTCTTCCGGAAGACATCTGCTCCTGTCACTGTTCAGATGCCCTTCCGAATCTATCGTTACGACCTCGCCCGGTTCCACGTCTCTTATATAGTCCGCCCCGATGGTATCCAGAGCACAGGACTCTGATGTAAAAATGTAAGTCTCATCTTTTTTCCCTATACATAGAGGTCTGAATCCGTAAGGATCCCTGGCGCCTATCAGCTTACGAGGGGACATGATGACAAGCGAATATGCACCCCGTATCCTGTCCATGGTCCTGGCAACGGCCTCTTCAACAGAGCCGCAGTTAAGCCGCTCTCTCGCTATGATATAGGCTATGACTTCCGAATCTATCGTGGTCTGAAAGATGGCTCCGGTATAGGCCAGTTCCTCTCTGAGCGATCCTGCATTGATGAGATTGCCGTTATGAGCGAGGCCGAGCACACCCTTCACATAGTTGATGACTAACGGTTGAGCATTCTCTCTTACGGAATCACCGGTCGTGGAATACCTCACATGACCCACGCCGATATTGCCCTTAAGAGAGTTCAGTTTTTCATGTGAGAAGGCTTCATTGAGCAGTCCCATGTCCTTGTAGCAGGTCACGTTGCCCTTCTCGCCCTCCGTATCCGAGACAGCTATACCGCAGGATTCCTGGCCGCGATGCTGCAGCGCGTAGAGTCCGTAATATATGGAATCCGCGACATTGTCACCCTTAAGGTCATACATGCCGAAGACTCCGCATTCCTCATGTATCACATCTTCCGTATATTCTGTTATACAGCTCTTCCTGTACATATCTTCCTCCCTGCGGTATGCCCTGCCGGTTATGTCTGTCACTCAAGTCAGTCGGTTGTGTCTGCCGGGGCCCCGCACCTTTAGTTACAGCGCATCTACGCTGACCGTCACTTCTTCGAGCACATCCAATAACACTCTGACGGTATCGAGCGATGTGAACATCGTCACATTGTTCTGCGTCGCACATCTTCTTATGGCAACACCGTCCTCATAATGCACTCCGGACAATATCGCTCTGGTGTTGATCACATAGCTTACATATCCTGCCTTGATCGATCTTAAGATCTCATCGGAACCCTCTGAAAGCTTATGGCGTACTCTTGTCTTGATGCCGTGTTCCTTAAGGAAATCAGCGGTTCCGATCGTCGCCTCTATATTGAATCCAAGGTCATAGAATCTTCTTACAAGTGGCAGTGCCTCCTCCTTGTCCTCATCAGCCAACGTGACCATCACTGTTCCGTAGTTGCTCAGCTTGACACCGGATGCTATGAGAGCCTTGTACATCGCACGGTGGAGAGTCGCATCATATCCTATAGCTTCACCCGTGGACTTCATCTCGGGCGAAAGATATGCATCCATTCCCATGAGTTTGCTGAATGAGAATGCAGGAGCCTTGACATACCGCCTAAGAGTCTCACCGGGATAGAAGACCCTGTGCATGTGGTTATCACCGGTTTCGATGCCCATCGTGATCCCGGTATGCAGCCTTCCCTCAGTGTCCGCATTCGATATCTCTTCGCTTAAGGACGAACCGAGCATCACCCTCGTCGCGATATCCGCCATCCCGTAGCCTGTGGCCTTTGACAGGAAGGGGACCGTACGCGACGATCTCGGATTGACCTCTATAATATAGACATTGTCATCGGGATCCACGATGAACTGTATGTTGAACAGACCCTTGATCCCCGTTCCTATGCCGAGCTTACCCGTATATTCGAGGATCGTCCGCTTGACATCATCGCTTATGCTCTCTGCAGGATACATGCTCATGGAATCACCGGAATGCACTCCCGTACGCTCGACGAGCTCCATGATCCCGGGAACGAATACGTCCCTGCCGTCGCATATTCCGTCTATCTCCACTTCCTTGCCCTTGATGTATTTATCCACGAGCACCGGCTTGTCCTCATCGACTTCAACGGCTGTATGGAGGTAATGTTCCATATCCTCTCTCTTGGCCACGATCTGCATCGCACGGCCTCCGAGTACGAAGCTCGGACGAACGAGGACGGGATAACCGATCCTCTCAGCGACTTCTATTCCTGCCTCAACGCTCGTCACTGCCTCACCCTTAGGCTGCGGTATATCGAGGTCGACTAACAGTTTCTCAAACAGATCCCTGTCCTCTGCCCTGTCTATGGCATCGGCATCCGTGCCTATGATCGGTACTCCTCTCTCCGACAGGGGAATTGCGAGATTGACCGCTGTCTGGCCTCCGAGTGTGACTATGACTCCCTGAGGTGCTTCCTTATCTATGATATCCATCACATCCTCTACGGTCAGAGGTTCAAAGTACAGCTTGTCAGCCATCGTATAGTCCGTCGATACGGTCTCCGGATTGTTATTGATTATTATGGCTTCATATCCCATCTCTTTTATCGTGGTAACGGCATGCACGGTTGAGTAATCAAACTCAACACCCTGACCGATACGGATGGGACCTGAGCCCAATACTATCACCTTCTTATCATCAGTCACTATCGACTCGTCCTCTCCGTCATGCTCCGTCTCATATGTGGAGTAGAAGTACGGGATATAACTGTCGAATTCGGATGCACAGCTGTCTATCATTTTATAGAGGGGCTTAATGCCTGCTGCCTTGCGAAGTTCTCTTACTTCATCCTCTTTTAAGCCTGTAAGGTCACCGATCGCGCGGTCACAGAAGCCGAGTCTCTTGGCGTTATAAAGTATCTCATCCGCCTTTCTGACACGAATGTCATCTTTGTGATCAGCAAGCAGCTTCTCCATATCGGTGATCTGCCTAAGACCGTCCGTGAAGAATCTGTCTATACCTGAGAGAGCCGAGATTTCTTCAGTGCTTATGCCTCTCCTTAACAGTTCCGCGATTGCATACACCCTGTCATCTCTCTGCTCTGCTATATATGCCTTAAGTGCATCGGTATCTTCATTATCAAACTTATCCATATGCAGATGATATACACCGATCTCGAGGGATCTTACGGCCTTAAGCAGGCTCTCGGGGAAGCATCTTCCGACGCTCATGACTTCACCCGTGGCCTTCATCTGTGTGCCTAAGAGGTTGCTTGCATCAGTGAACTTATCGAAGGGGAACCTCGGCATCTTGCATACGACATAGTCAAGCGAAGGCTCAAAGCATGCCGGCGTATTGGCAAGCTTTATCTCATCAAGCTTAAGTCCCACGCTTATCTTGGCCGATACTCTTGCGATCGGATAACCGCTTGCCTTGGATGCAAGCGCAGAAGACCTTGATACTCTGGGATTTACCTCTATCACATAATAATCAAAAGATTTGGGATCAAGTGCAAACTGAACGTTGCAGCCGCCCTCTACCTTGAGCGCTCTTATGAGATTAAGCGCGGCATCTCTTAACATATGGTATTCCCTGTTGGTAAGGGTCTGTGAAGGACATACGACTATCGAATCACCCGTATGTATCCCGACCGGATCAAGATTTTCCATATTACAGATCGTGATCGCCGTATCATTGGAATCACGCATCACCTCATACTCTATCTCTTTATATCCTTTGACACTCTTCTCTATAAGTGCCTGATGTATCGGCGAAAGAGACAAGGCATTCTTAAGTACGGTCTTAAGTTCTTCCTCATCATCCGCAAATCCTCCGCCTGTGCCGCCGAGAGTAAATGCGGGACGCACGACTATCGGATATCCTATATCTTCAGCCGCTTTCAGACCGGCTTCCATATCCTCAACTATCTCCGAAGGAAGTACGGGCTCGCCTATGCTCTCACACAGTTCCTTGAACCTCTCACGATCCTCTGCCCTGTCGATACTGTCACTGTCCGTTCCGAGGAGTCTTACCTGACATTCATCCAGCACGCCCTTGCGCTTAAGCTGCATGGCAAGATTAAGTCCTGTCTGTCCTCCTATGCCGGGCAGTATAGCATCCGGTCTTTCCTTACGTATGACCTTGGCGATGAATTCAAGGGTCAGCGGCTCCATATAGACCTTATCCGCTATGGTCTTATCGGTCATTATCGTTGCGGGATTGGAGTTGCATAAGATGACTTCATATCCCTCTTCCTTAAGTGCGAGACAGGCCTGGGTTCCTGCATAGTCAAATTCCGCTGCCTGGCCTATGACTATCGGGCCTGAGCCTATGACCAATATCCGCTTAATATCAGTTCTCTTAGGCATGTGCATTCTCCTTCCTGTCTGCTCTTGCGCGTTCCACATTCTCCATGAACCTGTCGAAGAGATAAGCGCTGTCCTGCGGTCCCGGAGCACTCTCAGGATGATACTGTACTGAGAATGCCATGTCTTCTTCGCAGGCAACACCCTCGATCGTGTCGTCCAACAGATTGATATGCGTGATCTTAAGACCGGTTCCTTCCACGCTGTCTGAATCCACTGCATATGAATGGTTCTGCGATGTGATCTCTATCTTATCCGTGATCAGATCCTTAACCGGATGATTGCCTCCTCTGTGACCGAACTTAAGCTTGTAGGTCTTAGCCCCGTATGCAAGCGAGAGTATCTGATGACCCAGACATATACCGAAGATCGGTACGCTGCCCTTAAGCGCCCTTATCGCCTCTATGCACTCCGGAACATCGGTAGGGTCTCCCGGTCCGTTGCTTATGAACACTCCGTCAGGCATAAGCGATGTGATCGTCTTGGCCGTTGTATTGTAAGGAACCACCGTCACTCTGCATCCTCTGACAAGCAGCGATCTTAATATGTTCTGCTTCATGCCGCAATCTATGGCCACTATATGAGGTCTGAGTCCCGCATGCAGTCCCTGCCTGTGTTCAAGCAGAGATGACTGCGGAGTGATGATATCGGCTTTCCATATACTGCCGCTGCTCACTCTTGATACCGCATCCTTAGGCAGCACCGCTCTGTTAAGTATCTCCATGCATTCAGAAAGAGGCTTGTCTGCAAAAGTGATAAGTGACTTCAGACTGCCTCTGTTCCTGATGATCCGTGTGATGGCCCTGGTATCTACGCCGCAGATACCTGAGATGCCGTATTTTTTCATGATATTCTGCAGATTGTCGCCGGCACGGAAGTTGGACGGATCGTCATTATACTCCCTGACTACCAGCGCTCCTATGCTCGGGGTCTGGGTCTCGTAGTCATCCTCATTGATGCCGTAATTGCCGATGAGCGGATAGGTCATGACCACCGCCTGATCCGTATACGACGGATCGGAGATGATCTCCTGATATCCGACCATGGATGTGTTGAAGACCAGTTCGAGTACCTTCTCGGTATTGGCTCCGAAACCGAAGCCCTCGAAGACTTCGCCGGATTCCAGCACCAGTTTGCGGTTTCTTACAAATAACTGTTCCATTGTTTCTGTCCTTTTGCCTTTTATTCGCATCAAGGGGTCGCGGCATAAGCCGCGCCCCCTGTGTGTTCGGTATATATTTGAACACTCCCCTAAATCTGCCGGTGGGAATGATCATCCGTTCCCCAAGCTGGCCGGTGGGAACAATCGTCCACTCCCCTGGTTGGCCGGTGGGAATGATCATCCGCAGGATGATCATTTATTCGACATCCTGCAATGCGTCGTAGTCTTCTTCACCCGTACGGATCTTGACTACCTTCTCAACAGGATATACGAATATCTTACCATCACCTATATGTCCTGTATAGAGTGCCTTCTTAGCCGACTCTATGACTGATTCTACCGGTATCTTGCTGACTACCACTTCTACCTTGATCTTAGGTAAGAGCGTTGCATCCATCTCGACACCTCTGTATTTCTCGCCAAGGCCCTTCTGGATACCACAGCCCATGACCTGAGTCATCGTCATTCCGGTAACACCGAGATCGTTCATGGCTTTCTTCAGAGCATCGAAGCGGCTTGCCTTTGCGATGATGACAACCTTGTTGATACCCGTATCGCTTACGACCGGATGTACCACCGGTACGCTCGCTGCCTTCTTGGCCTCGCTTGCCTCCTCGTAAGCATCAGATCCGAGTGAAGTGTTCTCGTTGATATCCATCGTCATCGTGTTAGAGATATCCATGATAGAGAAGCCTGCATATGCGCTCGGGAGACCGTGCTCTGTAGAGTCAAGTCCGATTATCTCTTCTTCCTCAGATACCCTGAGTCCGAATATCGCTTTTATGATAAAGAATGCTATCGTTATCGTTACCGCTGTCCAGGCTGCGACGCTCACAAATCCTACGAGCTGTATTCCGAGCTGCTTGAATCCGCCGCCGTAGAAGAGTCCTGCTATCTCGCTGTCGGGAGCTGTCTTGGTTGCAAAGAGTCCTACTGCGATCGTTCCCCATATACCGTTTAAGCAATGTACTGCAACGGCACCGACGGGATCGTCGATATGAAGCTTGTAATCAAGGAACCATACACCGAAGCATACGAGCAATCCTGCTACACCGCCTATTATTATAGCACCGAATGCATCCGTTACATCACAGGGAGCCGTGATGGCTACAAGTCCTGCAAGTGAAGCGTTAAGACACATTGAGATATCGGGCTTACCGTATTTGATCCATGTAAAGATCATGCAGACTACAGTTGCTACAGCCGGAGCTATCGTAGTTGTAACGAACACTGATGCCAGCTGATCAAGTGATGTACAAGCTGCACCGTTGAATCCGTACCAGCCAAGCCAGAGGATGAAACATCCAAGGCAGCCGAGTGCCAGGTTATGACCCGGGAAAGCATTGACTTTGGTGATCTCACCGCTCTTGTCCTTTTCAAACTTACCGATTCTGGGTCCTAAGATCTTGGCTCCGATAAGAGCTGAGATACCGCCGACCATATGGATCGCACATGATCCTGCGAAATCGTGGAAGCCCATCTGTGCAAGCCAGCCGCCGCCCCAGATCCAGTGCGCCTCAATGGGATATATAAGGGCTGATATAACTGCCGAATATACACAGTATGACAGGAACTTTGTCCTCTCAGCCATGGCACCTGACACGATCGTCGCCGTCGTTGCACAGAACACGAGGTTGAACACGAAGTTAGACCAGTCAAAACTCTCATATGCCGTGAAGATGTCAAATCCGGGCTTACCGATAAGTCCGACTACATCCTCGCCAAGCAGAAGGCTGAAGCCTATGAGTATGAATACCACAGTACCAATACAGAAGTCCATAAGGTTCTTCATCAATATGTTACCGGTATTCTTGGCTCTGGTAAAGCCGGCCTCAACCATCGCGAAACCTGCCTGCATCCAGAACACCAGCGCCGCTCCTATAAGGAACCAGACACCGAACAATTCGCCTTGCATCGTCGTTAACAATTCTTCCATAAATACACACCTCCTCAATTGCCCGCCTGTCTGCGGGTCCGTCTCCGGTCATTTATCATGACCGGGATCTTTTTGATCTGTTATACATAGAACAGTATCTTTCCGTAACTCGGATAAGGGAGTGCATCCTCAGGGATGATCTCTTCCGTAGCATCAGCCACCACACGAAGCTTCTCCATATCCGCTATTATCGTTGTCTTGTAGAAGTTAGCCTGCTCAAGCTCATCAGCTATCGTCTCAGCCTTAATCGTATCTGCCTTGAGCTGTTCAACCAGCTCGTATATGCTGTCGTAATTCTCACTGACAACATGCAGCGTCTTCTCTTCGGCCTTGCAGGTGATCCCGGATACCGCCTGCTTCTTCTTAAGTATCGTATCCGCAAGCTCATTCATATATCCTTCAACCCCCGGCAGGAACTGGTGATATACCATATCAGCCAGTGTCTTGGCCTCTATATGCAATGTTTTATTGTAATTCTCGAGCAGGATCTCATATCTCGAATCGATCTCACTCTTTGTGAAGATTCCGTGCTTCGTGAAGAGCTTGACGTTCTTATCCGCTATGAATACCGGAAGTGCATCCGGAGTTGCCTTAAGATTCGGAAGTCCTCTCTTCTCAGCCTCGGCGATCCACTCATCCGTGTATCCGTCTCCGTTGAAGATGACTTTCTTATGCTCGATAAGAGTCTTCTTGACCAGAGCATGTACCGCATCCGCAAGCTTGTCTGCTGACACATCCTTAAGCTCATCGCAGAAAAGTGAGAGCGACTCAGCTACTGCAGTGTTGAGGACTACATTGGGTCCTGCGACGGACAGTGAAGAGCCCAGCATTCTGAACTCAAACTTGTTGCCCGTGAATGCAAACGGTGATGTACGGTTACGATCAGTATTGTCCTTAAAGAAATGAGGCAGTACGGAAGCTCCCGTCTCCATCTGTACCTTATCAAGCTTACCGAAGAATGTATCATTCTCTATAGAATCAACTACTGCCGTAAGTTCATCTCCAAGGAACATCGATACAACGGCCGGAGGTGCCTCGTTGGCTCCGAGTCTGTGGTCGTTACCGGGTGTTGCAACCGAGAGTCTTAAGAGATCTGCGTAATCGTCCACTGCTTTTATGACTGCTGCAAGGAATACCAGGAACTGAGTATTCTCTGCGGGAGACTTGCCGGGTTCAAGTAAGTTGACACCTGTGTCAGTACTGATGGACCAGTTGTTGTGCTTGCCCGATCCGTTGATCCCGTCGAAAGGCTTCTCATGAAGAAGACATACAAATCCATGTCTCTCAGCCACTCTCTTCATTGTCTCCATCGTCAGCTGGTTGTGATCGACTGCCACATTGGTGGTATCATATACCGGCGCCAGTTCATGCTGACACGGAGCCACCTCATTGTGCTTGGTCTTGGCGGGTATTCCGAGCTTCCACAGTTCCATATCCAGATCATGCATATACTTGGATACTCTCGTCTTAAGTACTCCGAAGTAATGATCTTCCATCTCCTGTCCCTTAGGAGGCTTGGCTCCGAGAAGTGTTCTTCCCGTAAAGATCAGGTCCTTACGCTTTGCATAATCCTCTTTATCAACAAGGAAGTATTCCTGCTCGGGACCTACCGTCGTAGACACGCTCGTGACATCCGTATTACCCAGGATATGGAGCATCTTCGTAGCTTCCTTGCTCAGCGCTTCCATCGATCTTAACAGAGGGGTCTTCTTATCAAGTGCTTCTCCGCTGTATGAGCAGAAGGCTGTCGGAATGTATAATGTTCCGTCCTTGATGAATGCCGGAGACGTGGGATCCCATGCCGTATAACCTCTTGCCTCGAATGTGGCTCTCAATCCGCCTGAAGGGAAGCTGCTGGCATCAGGCTCACCCTTAACGAGTTCCTTGCCTCCGAAATCCATTATCACTTCACCGTTTCCGGTAGGATTGATGAAGCTGTCATGCTTCTCTGCAGTTGCACCGGTCATGGGCTGGAACCAGTGCGTGAAATGTGTGGCTCCGTTATCAACTGCCCATTCCTTCATGGCAACTGCCACCGAATTGGCTACATCAAGTTCCAAATGTGTATTATTAGCGATCGTCTTGCGAAGTGCCTTGTAAATATCCTTAGGCAGCTTCTCTCTCATAACCTTGTCATTAAATACAAGGCTGCCGTACAATTCGGGAATCTTCTTGTTTTCCATATCTCCTCCGATCCGAGGCTTAAGCCTCTGCATAGTATTAAGGCTGTTCCGTATGAGCTCCCGCACGCGCATTCCCTGCCGGCTTGAATCTCATATAACGGAAAAAGCGCCTTGAAAACCGAATGGTTTCCAAAGCGCTCTTGCCTTGTTCTGTATCATTGTATACAAGTATGCATTATTTGTCAACACATATTTTGATATTTTTTTCACATTTTGTTTTTTGCTTATTTTATGGGCTTTTTCGCACTTGTTCCAAATCGTTCGGGCAAAAAACAAGCCCCTGACCGGTTCTCACTCTGAGTGCTTCCACACTCTGCACGAACAGTCAAGGGCTTGTTTTTTATCGGTATATAATGTTATCAGTTCTCTACGGTCGAACGGTACTTGACTCTGTAGACTCTTGCAAGAGAATCATTGATCCTCTGCTCATCTATCGTTCCGTCCTTGACGGCTTCCAACACCCCGTTATAGGCCGCCTCAAAATCCTCGGGCATAAGCAGCATATCCGCTCCCGCCTTGAGGGCCTTGACGGCTGCCTCATCCGACGAATGATACTCTGAGATCGCCGTCATGCTCAGAGCATCGGTTATGATCACTCCGTTGTATCCGCATTCTCCTCTTAAAAGATCCGTCATCACAGCCTTGGATAACGAGCAGGGTGTCGTATCGTCTTCCGTAAGCGAAGGACAGATGAAGTGCCCTACCATGACCATATCGGCACCTGCCGCAATGCCTGACGTAAACGGCGGGATATCCGTATTCTTCATATCCTCGGCACTTCTGTCGGTTGAAGCCATTCCCTCATGAGTATCACCACCCACGGAGCCCTGCCCCGGGAAATGCTTAACACAGGCCGAAATACCCTGAGCTCTGAGCCCCTGCACGGCCAGTGTCACATTCTTTATCACAACCTCGGTATCGCTTCCAAACGATCTGTCTCCTATAACCTTATTGGCTTCATTGGTGAGCACATCCGCTACAGGCGCAAAGTCCAGATTGAACCCGTAACTTGCAAGCCTCTCACCTATAAGCGAATATGTATCATATACGGCATTATCGTCTCCTGCTTCTGCGAGTACCTGAGGTGAATCAGTTGCTTCAAGCTTAAGGGAAGACTGCAGCCTTGCGATCCTTCCGCCTTCTTCATCCACAGCGATGAACAGGGGATACTTGCTGTATGATACCGTATTGTCAACCATCTCCTTGATCTGGCTCTCGCTCTGTATATTCTGCGCAAAGTATATGATCCCGCCCACGGGATACTTCTCCAGCGCTTCCTTCGTGCCGTCTCCGGCCTTGACCGCCTTGTCCACTCCCGTAAGGCTCTCGGGCGTAACGATGAAAAGCCCGGCAACCTTATCTTCCAAGGGCATATCTTCTATGCAGGAATTAACAACCTCTTCTAACAGTTCCTCTTCCGTATATTCCGTAGTCTCCGGAACCGACTCTTCTTCCTCGGATACCGTCTCTTCGACTAACGGTATCTCTTCATCCGCCGACTCGGCTTCCGCTTCAGAAGCGGCTATCGACTCCGCCTCCTCCTGCTTTGCGACCTTCATCTCATAGAACTTGGTCCCGAGGGTATTGACCCCGTATATACCGCCTATCGCCACTCCGGCCACGAGTATTACGAACGACACATACGCTATGATCTGACTCCTTACGCGTCTTTTGTGTCTGACTATCTTCTTATCCGCCTCTGAGTGCTCTGTATTCTTATCAGTCATTGTCTGCTGTCCTTCCGATCACATATTCCCGGCGGTCAGTTCTCACATGACCGCATTCACCATATATTGTATAGCATTATACCTCAATACGCAAGATAAAGTATGGCGTGAATGTGCCATGACATAAAAAAAGAACGGCGCCTGAGATTCAGATCCTGCCGTTCTTCTCCTTTATCAGGGCGACCACAGTATCGAAATTGTCCGCCAGGTGCGGGAAGACACAGTCGACACAGGTCTTGATCAGTCGCCCGTCTTTTTCCTTCATATGATAGTTGCCCGGGCAGTCGGTATCGTATAACGGACAATAGCAGAACAGGCAGTTGATGTCCTCGCTGCATTTATGGCAGGGGTAGTATTTACAATCTTTGTTGGCAAAAAACTTCTCTGAATTCTTCATACTTGATCTCCGTTTTGATCCGCAGATCCGATGCGGATGGTCTTGTGGTTTGTGATGATGCTTTGATTCCCGATGCGGAATTTATCCGGAGGCTCTGCTTACAAATGCTTCCGCAAGTCCGGTACATGAAGGATAATACAGATGCGGGAAGCCCCAGAGTCTGTCATCTCCGGTCATCATGCACTTCCAAGTCCTGCGCCTATCCCTGTCTCCCGCGGATTCTCCTGCAGACACACTGCTGTCCTTACGACGTGATGCCGTTACAGGCTTAACAGCTGTGCAGTCCTCTCCGTTGCTTGTGCTGTCATAGTAGTGGAATTCATGGCCTTTTATCCCTGCAAGCGATGCCCCGAAAGCCTTCGGGTCCTGTCCGTCACCGCCTTCAATCTGCATATATCCGAAGCGGACTGAATGCCCGGCATATGAACACTCACCATCTATGGCTCCGACGAGTCCGTATTTCCTGCCTTCCTTATCCTTAACAAGACTGTGCAGATACATAAACCCGCCGCATTCCGCTATCGCCGGCATTCCTGAATCTATTGCTTCTTTTATGGAAGCGAGCATGTCGGTATTACCGCTCAGTTCCTTAAGATACAGTTCCGGATATCCTCCGCCCAAGATGATGCCGGCTGTCCCTTCAGGAAGTATCCTGTCATGTATGGGAGAGAAATATGTGATCCTGGCTCCGGCTCTTATCAGTGCTTCGATATTATCCTCATAATAGAAGCAGAAGGCCTCATCACGCGCTACGGCTATAACAGGGCCGGCCGCGCGTGTTATTGCGTTATCTTCTGAGTCGGCACCTGTCGCCGTATCTCCGGCCGCTGCCGCTGCGTCTGCTCCCGTACCGCCTGCTGCTGCAGATTGACCGGTTATCGGGATCTCTTCATCCTCGTTCTTATCAATGTCCGGGGCTTCTTCCATGATCTTAAGAATCCCGTCAATATCGCATTTTTCTTCCAGCACATCGGCGAACCGGGCTATCTTTTCTCTGATATCCCCGATCTCGCTCGGGAGCTTAAGTCCTAAGTGTCTGCTCTCAACCCCGACGCCGTCTGTCTTGGGTATCCCGCCTAAGATCCTGACATCCGCGCATCCTGCCTGCATGAGTTCATCCTCCATGACCGGTCTTAACTTATCAAAAAAGCCTGCGGATATCTTATTAAGTATGATTCCTTTTATGAGTCCGTGACTGTCATCCGCCAATATCCCTTTGACCTGAGATATCACCGTTCTGCCGACACCCGATGCATCGACTACCAATATGACAGGAGTGTCAGTTATCTCCGCGATCTCATAGCACGATCCCTGAATGCCGCTTACATCCGTCCCGTCGTATATCCCCATGACGCCTTCTATCACCGTATAACGATCCGGATATTTCCTTATGTTATGACGGATGCGCCGGCTGTCCATAAAGTAACTGTCGAGGTTGCTGCTCTCCACCCCGAGCACTCTTGCATGGAACATCGGATCTATATAATCCGGACCGCACTTAAACGCACGAAGACTTAACTCTCTTCGCCTTAACACCTCAAGCAGCGCACAGGTTATAAGTGTCTTGCCGCTGCCGCTGCCTGCTGCCGCGATCATGACTCTTGGATCATCGCCCTTATGTAATTTCACCGTATCTTTTCTTTCCTTCATATCATTATTATGGGCTTAAGTATTATTTGCCGGAATCTCCCGCACTCCCGCGCTTCCTGTCTGTCCGGTAAACGAGCGCATATCGATCAGAGCACGAATGAGTATATCATCACAGGATTATTGGCCTTGAGTTCATGCGGATCTGCCGTCACATCCATAGTGCTTACGGCTATCTGCATGATACGTACGTCAACCGCCCCGTATTCATCTATGATGCGCATCGTCTCATCCATTGTCTTCTCAGTAATGGCATTGATCACGTACCTGATGCCTCTTTTGCGCACCCTTATGGCATCGACGATCTCTCTTAACCTTCCGCCGCTTCCGCCTATGAACACCCTGTCCGGATCCTCGATCCCCTCAAGCGAACCCGGGACCTCGCCCTCTATAAGGGTCACATTGTCCGCCCCGTGCTTAGCTGCGTTTATTCTTATGAGGTCGCAGGCATCCTTCTTTTTTTCAAATACATATATGTTCACTGTGGGGTCCAGGCCGCCCGCTTCCACGGAGATCGAGCCCGTTCCTCCGCCTATGTCCCAGACTACGTCTCCCTGTCTTATATCGAGTTCGATGAGGCTTAAGTGCCTGACATTCTCCTTGGTCATAGGCACCTTATCGCGTATGAACGCATCGTCTCTCAGCACGTTCATTGCGCGCCGCCTTTTTGCATTCCCATTAAAAATATGGGCGGCCATGATCCCTTCAGACTTAAAGTCTGCCGCCTCCCCGGGGCGGACTGTCAGGATCCTCTCGTCCGGGTATGTGAGATCGATGCCGACATCGATGTCACATTCGATCCCCCGTTTAACGAGCTCGGCTCCGATATCTCTTATATCCTCATCTCCTGATACCAGCACGAATGTATGCACGGAATGCATGATCCTATCCGTAAGAATGTTAAGAGTCTTAGTATCCTTCCTGCCGTGGATGCTGCAGAGTTCGGTATCGTTATAGCTTACGCCAAGCCTTGCAGCAAGCACCGATACGGATGAGATTCCCGGCATGACACTTATGTCAGCATCTTTATCCCATGCCCTGAGTTCTGTCAGCATCTTCGCAGCACCGCTGTAGAATCCGCTGTCTCCCGTAAACAGTATAACCGCATTCCTTATATCCTTATCCTTCTCAAGCACGGGGATTATATCCTTCGCAAGATACATCTCATATTTCTTGAGCGCATTAAGCCCGGATATAAGTCTGCCGGCTCCGAATACTGCATCCGCTTCCTCTATTGCCTGCCTGACTTCAAATGTGACACTGCTGTCACTTCCGGGTCCATAGCCTGCGAGGACCATCCTGCATCTTCCGTTGCTTTGCTCATGGCTGTCACCGGCTCTCTCCGCATCACGATCAGGACGCTCTGACCGGCCGTCCTGCTGCCTGCTCTCAGAGGCCTCTCTGCCCGTTATATGTCTGAAAGCCTCTTCGACACTTAAGCCTTCTTCTGTCACTGGTCTTGATATGACATGGCAGGTAATGCCTGTTTCCGAAGCTGCTTTTATCTTCTCATCATATCCTCCCTCATGACCGCTTTCCTTGGTCACAAGATGACGGATATCATATTGTCTGATGACTGCGATGTTCATCTCTTTTGAGAACGGACCGACTGCCGCTACGATCCTCTTCGGATCGATGCCTTCAGCCAGACAGATATCGAGACTGTCCCTCGTAGGAAGCACTCTTACATATGTGCGTTCAAAGAGTCCCCGGGATGAGTTTGCATGATATGCGTGCAGTTCCTTGCTGCCTGTTGTGAGCAGGATATTCCCTTCGGTATGCTCAAGGTCTGTGGCAACGGATGCTATATCTTCATGGCTTATTATGCCCTCGCCGCTTAGATCTTCAGATCCTCTTATCACGCGGATGTATTCCGCTTTTGTTCTTCCGGCCGCGGCTTTGATATTCTCAGTCACTTCGACGGCATAAGGATGAGTTGCATCGATCACACAGTCACCCTGCGCAAACTCCCTGTCCGTGAGAAACTCATACATCCGGTCCGCATCCATCCGTCCGACATGAACGGTCACGTTTTCCCCCTGTCTCATCACATCGGCACCGTAATCAGTCGCAACGCATACGTCGTGTGCGATCCCGGCATCGGAGAGCTTCTCCGACAGTCTTCTTCCTTCAGTTGTTCCCGAAAAAATTACGATCTTACTCACTTTATTCTCTGTATCCTCTGGGGGTTATGAGCCGTCCGTTCACTGCCTTCGTCATGGAGTTACCGATGAATACCGTCGTGAACATATCAACCTGCTCATCTGCAAGTTCTGTAAGAGTGCATACCTTGCACACCGTTCCTTCTCTTCCTATGTTCTTCACATAGCCGCAAGCCGTATCGGGTGAGATCTTCTCCATCAGTATCTCACAGGCTTTCTTAAGATAGTCTGCACGTTTATGACTTGAAGGATTATAGAGAGCGATACAGAAATCACCTTCTGCCGCCGCTCTAAGACGCTTTACAATCTGCTCCCACGGTGTCAGGAGATCGCTTAGGCTTATGATGCACAGGTCGTGTCCTACAGGTGCTCCGAGAACTGCGGCTCCGCTTAACGCCGCCGTTATCCCCGGTATTATCTCGATATCGTCAAAGCTTTCTTCTTCAGCGGCTTCAAGTAAGGGAGACGCCATACCGTAGATGCCCGCATCACCGCTGCAGACCAGTGCCACCGTTCTGCCTTCCTTTGCCAGTTCAATACATTTCTTACAGCGCTCCGTCTCCTGACGCATGCCGCTTTCCAGATATTCCTTATCCGGGTAATAGTTCCTCACTATATCGATATAGGTCTTGTAACCGACAATGATGTCACTTTGCTCAAGCACCTTCCGTGCCTGCTCTGTCATCATCTCTTTATCCCCGGGTCCTATGCCCACTGCATATATCCTGCTCATAAGCTCCTGCCTCTGTTTAAGTCTTCTCCCGGCCGCAGACGGTGCCATCCCGCTTCCCGCCTGCTTGGGCTGCCGTCCTATCCGCGCCTTCTCTTAGCCACGGCGAGTGTTATCCCGTTTTCTGCCTGTTTTTTTATGATAAGTTCGGCTCCCGGTCCTGCTGCCAGCACAGCCGCCCTCTCGCATACATTATCAACCCCGACCGTGTTCTTGACGAATTCGGATGAAGAGAAGTCTCCTTCCGCTTTCTTAAGGACTTCTGCCTCAAACGTTATGAGTGGCAGTCTGTATTTGTCACATAAGTATCTGATCGCGGGTTCATCTTCTTTGATATCTATGGTCGCAATGGCATATACATCGTCAATGGCCATATCATTATCCTTAAGGACCTTTAGCACATATTCTTCTGCCCGGACAGGATCCGTATCCTTCTTCATCCCTATCCCGACGATGTACTTCTTGGGAGATAAGAGCAGGTCATATTCCCTGTCGGTATCATCCGCGACTATGATATCCACATGCTCTTTAGGCGGATAATCCTTGACGGAGATCGTAACTCTTTTACCCTCTATCGCCTTGGCAGAGACCTTCCTTATGCCGTCCCTGTTCCTTATCTTTAAGCCGTTTTCACGCGCAAATACATCCGCGGAAAATGCCTGATGCAGATCCGTTGATGTTGTGATAACGGGCTCCGCTCCTATAAGTTCCGCGATCGTAACCGCGATCTTATCCGCTCCGCCCACGTGACCGCTAAGTATCGGCAGCACGAATCTGCCCGTATCATCAATGACTATCACCGGGCTGTCAGACAGCTTATCCTTAACCGAAGGAGCAATGGCTCTTACCGCTATCCCCACGGCTCCGACGAAAACAATCGCCTCATTATCCGCAAAACGCTCTGCTGCCCATTTTTCCAAAGGCTCCGTGACCTTTATAAAACTGTCATCTTCAGGTGCATTCTGCATTGATATATAGGCTGTGGCAGGCTCAATTCCCTTTGCCGAGGCAGCCTTATTCAGTTTCTCTATCACTGCCTTACCGTAAGCGGTAAAGCAGATTGCGGCTTTCTTCATTTCTCTTCCTTATCGGGCGATTTGATCACTATCAGATCGCAGGTTAAAAATGTACTTATAAGTACATTTTTAACTATTTCCTATTCTGTATCCTGTAGTAAACCCCGGATCATAGAGCTTCGATCTGTCATAATCCGCATGTGCTATTGCATCTCCGACAAGGACTATCGCAGTCTTTGATATGCCGTTATCGGAAGCTGTGACCGCCAGAGTACCGACAGTACATATGAATCTTTTCTCCTCAGGCCAGGTTGCCTTATATACAATGGCCGCCGGAGTGTCCTTATCATAGCCTCCCTTAAGAAGCTTATCCTGCAGTTCTTCCATAAGACCGGAGCTTAAGTATATCGCCATGGATGCTCCATGCGAAGCCATGAGTTCCATCTTCTCATTCTCAGGAACCGGAGTCCTTCCTTCCATCCTCGTGATTATAAGAGACTGGGATACACCGGGAAGAGTATATTCAAGATCAAGGGAAGCCGCAGCACCGAAGCAGGCGCTCACTCCGGGACATGAAGAATACTCGATACCGTTCTTATCCAGTATGTCCATCTGCTCCCTGACCGCACCGTATATGCTCTGGTCTCCGGTATGGAGCCTTACGATACTCTTGCCTTCGCTGTCAGCTTTTATCATTATGTCCGTGACTTCTTCCAGTGTCATGACAGCACTGTCATATATGGCCGCACTTTTTTTTGCATACTTAAGTAAGGCCGGATTAACAAGACTTCCGGCATATATGATCACATCAGCCTCTTCTATGAGTTTCTTGCCTCTTACCGTTATGAGATCTTCAGCTCCCGGACCTGCTCCGACAAAACTGACCATACCTACATCCTCGCTTCATTCAGATAATCTTCTGCCAGTGGCGAACACCCGAGCAATCCTCTGCTGTTTGAATATACCATGCACTGCACATCAAGGTCTTCTCCCGCTCTCTTATTAAGATAATAAGATATCTTTTCCATTATGCATTCAAAGCACTTTGTCTCTATGCCTTCCGTCACAAGGTGCTCATATGCTTCTTCCGTGGACACGCTGTCTAAGATCTTTTCTATGGTCTCTGCAGAAGCACCCGACCTTATCGCCGCTGCAGCCATTAGCTCCATCCTGCAGTCAGCCTCCTTGGAATGAGTATTCATTATGCCGCCTGAGAGTTTGATGAGCTTACCTACATGTCCGGTAAGCAGCATCTTTTCAAAACCGAGTTCACGTACCATATCTATGGTATCACCGATATAGTTTGAACACTTGACTGCCTTATCAAGATCATAATCATAGGTTTTGCGCATGAAGTCCAGGCCGTAATTACCCGGTGAGACAACTGCGATAACCGCTCCCTCTTCATGCAGCTGCTTAAGCTCAACATATATGGTATCGAGAAGGGCCTTCGTACTCATGGGCTCCACTATCCCGCTTGTGCCTATGATAGAGATACCTCCCACTATGCCAAGTCTCGGTCCCATTGTCTTAAGAGCCAGCTCTTCTCCTCCGGGGACGGATATGATGACCTTTACGGAATCTTCGCAGTCAAAGATATCCATTACATCTCGTACCGCTTCGGTTATCATCGTTCTCGGAACAGAATTAATGGCGGCATTGCCCACGGGTTGATCAAGTCCCGGTCGGGTGATCCTGCCCACGCCATTGCCGCCGTCTATGATCACTTCTTTTTTGCCGTCATATATAAGGCTTAAGGTGGCATAAATGAGCGTGCCGTTAGTGATATCCGGATCGTCGCCCGAATCCTTTCTGACTGCACAGCTGACCTCGCCTTCATTTATCGTGATATCTTCGATATCAGCTTCATAAACGATGCCGGCGGGGGTGCCGATCTTAACCCTATCCGTCTTCTTACCTCCAAGCAGCATATATGCAGCCGCTTTGGATGCAGCCGCAGCACAGCTGCCGGTAGTAAATCCGTTTCTCATATCATCTCTCCCGATCCATCAACCGGTCGCCCTCGGCCTTGCTCAAAGCGCAGGTGAAAAAATGATGCAACGACATCACTTTTCACTGCATCATATACAGCATTGCATTGACTATGCACGCCGCCACGTTGCTTCCGCCTTTGCGCCCTCTGTTGACTATATGCGGAACATCACTGTTAAGGATCAGTTCTTTTGCAGCCTCCACGTTGACGAAACCGACCGGGACTCCGATGACAAATGCCGGTCTGTAATCGTCCTTGTCCATATGCTCCTTTATCGTGATAAGCGCCGTCGGGGCATTGCCGCATACAAAGATCACCGGGCCGTCAAGTTCCATGGCTCTCTCCATGCTTACTGACGCTCGTGTCACTTCCCTGTCTGCAGCCTCTTTTATAACACCTTGGTCTGCCATATAGCAGTAGGCTTTGCAGCCGTATTTTTCAAGTTCTCTTTTATTGATCCCGGACAGAGCCATGTTGGTATCAGTCACGATAGTCGTCCCTGAGCGGATCAGCTCCGTGAATATACTGACCGCATCATCCGAGAATGCAAGAGTATCCGCATAATCAAAGTCCGCCGTTGTATGAATGCATCTCTTGATCACGGGTTCCCTGTCTGCAGGCAGAGTGATGCCCATATCATCAAGCTCTTTTCCGATGATCTCAAAGCTTCTTTTCTCTATGTCATTTGGTTTAACATATTCAATATCCATTGATCGGTCTCCGCCTTGTGGGATCCTCCTGTCAGAGGAGCCTGCACTTCTAGATAAGTGCCGTACTGAAATATCTCTCCGCACGGTCAGGCAGCACGGTCGCAATGATCGCATCTTTTCCGTATTTCTCCGCCATCTTCTTAGCTGCCCACACATTCGCTCCTGATGAAGTACCTACCAACAATCCCTGAACCCGGGCCAATTCCCTTGCCGTATTAATGGCATCATCATCCGATACCTCAACGATATCCGTGATGATAGAAGTATCAAGGATATCGGGTATGAATCCGTCGCCTATACCCTGTATCTGATGCAGTCCGGGTTCGTCGCCGAGCAGTGCAGAGACATTCTGCGGCTCCACCGCAACGATCTTGCACTCGGGATTTCTCTCAAGCAGATACTGCGCGACACCCTGTAATGTTCCGCCGCTTCCTATCCCGGATACATAGACGTCGATCTTCTTACCTAACTGCTCCGTAAGTTCTACGGCAGTTGTCCTGTAGTGCATCTGCGGATTCGCAGGATTCTGAAACTGCTGCGGAACAAAATATTCATCCGAAGATGAGGCGATCTCCAGAGCTTTATCCACGGAACCGCCGATGCTTAACTTGGGATCTGTCAATACAAGTTCCGCTCCCAATGCCTTGATGATCTTCTTACGTTCTTCACTCATGTTCTCAGGCATGACGATGATTACTCTGTAACCTTTCCTGACTCCGCACAATGCAAGGCCTATACCCGTATTGCCCGAAGTCGGCTCGATGATCGTCATCCCCGGCTTTAACCGGCCATCCTTCTCGGCTTGTTCTATCATGTTAAGTGCGATCCTGTCCTTGATGCTTCCGCCGGGGTTTAAGAATTCCGCCTTGGCGAAAAGCTGCAGTCCGGTAGTCTGCTCAAGACTTATCAATGGGGTATTGCCGATAAGGTCCAAAATATTCGTATAGTACATTTCCGTTAATCCTCCAGCTTCAACTCACATATCTTGCGGTATATAGCTTCCGCCAGATTTTTATGACCTTCCTCCATAAGGTGAAGGCTGTCTGCCTCTCCTGCCTTGCAGAAAGCTGCAGCATCCATGAATTCGCAGTCAAACTGCTTAGCCACGATCTCATACCATTGAGCCAGATGCTTGGAATTCTCTACAGCGCTGTCCACATCAAACATAAACGCAGCGGGAGACGCTTTCAGATCCTCTCCCAGATAAGGCGGGGATACGATCAGTATCGTCGGATCTATACCGCACTGATACCTAAGAAAACTCTTAGTCTTCATCAGCATGTTCTGCAGGCTGCCTGCGATATCACCCGCCGGCAGATGGAACTTTGCTTTAAGGTCATTGGAACCCAACATGATGATCAGCATATCAAAGGGCTTATGGCTCTCCACCATGGGAAGGATGTAATCCATGCCGCACTTACAGCCCCATTCCCAGGGATCGGCATTGGCGATCGTTCTGCCGTTTTGCCCTTCTTCTATGATCTGAAACTCATCCCCAAGCAGCTTTTGCAGCAGCATGGGCCATCTTGTGTTCTCATCATATCGGCTTGCGTCCATGGGATTATATCCCCAGGTATTGGAATCACCGAAGCATATTATGCGTTTTTTCATGTTCTACCTCCTTGCTGCAGCTGCAGCGATCTTCTTAATCTCATCCCAGCCCGAACATCTTATGTAGTTCTCACCCGGGAAGACGCATTCCCTGTTCCACGGTCTGTCAAAGACCAGGACTTTCAGATCCTTAAAATGATCGAAAAACTTAAATGCCTTGGGAGAATCCTCCACGGCAAGATCAAAATCCATCTTATAGTATTCTTCAAGTTCAAGACTGTAATCACCGGCATATACGGAACTGTCTCTGCCGTATTTGTTAAGGCAGTATAACCTGACGTTCCGTAATCCGTGTTCATCAAGCCACTTGCGCGACGGTTCATATGCGCTGAACGGACGGCCTGTGATTATCGCTACCTCATGTCCCTGTGCCATCCATTCGTTTATGGCGGCAGAGGCACCCGGAGTCTCTTCATAAGACAACAGCACATCCGGATCATGCCCCCTTATCAAGAACCTTTCATACTGCTCCTCGTCTAAATCAAATGACTTATCGAGTTCGAAATATCTGATCTTCTCATAAGGAATGTGCTTATCGAACATTTCGACCGCAAGCTCTGAAAAGGAACGGGCGGTCTCGCACAGACAGTCATCATAATCAACATATATCTTCATCACTGCTGCTCCTTATTAATTATCTTCTTACGCTTTATATCATCCCATCTCAGATTGAGTATAACTACTGCCGACAGTATCAGCAGGATCCCTGCTCCTGACATGAGTGTCAGCGGTTCTGAATAGACGACTATTCCAAGCAGTGTTGCCACCATGGGTTCGATGGTTGCTATGATCCCCGCCTTGCTCGCTTCGACTCTTTCAAGTCCGAGAGTATATGACAGGAACGGGATCACGGCAGTGATCAGTGCAGTCAGGCAGCAGAAGAACAGCAGAAAACCCATGTCCGTTGCTGCTTCAAACTTCTGAAACATATCCACCGGACGGCATATAAACCATGAACCGACCGCCGCAAAAATGAATGTATATGTCGTAACCGTGTACGGAGAATACCGCCTCAATGCTATCGTTCCCAGTATACTGTACAGTCCGTATCCCATCCCGGAACCGAGTCCGACGAGCAGGCCCACAGGTGTCATACCTTCACCGGAGATCCCTGAGACCAGGACACATCCGGCAAATGCCAGAACGAGAGCCAAGAGTTTCTTTTTATCCAGCCTCTCATGAAAGAACAGGATGGACATCAGCATGATCCACACGGGTGATGTATACAGAAGGATAGCTGCGGTTGAAAGCGACATTATCCTGATCGCCGTAAAATAACAGACAGTAAAAAAAAGAATACTTCCGAATCCCAGTCCGAGGAACAGAGGAATATCTTTAAACGAGATCCTGAAACCCGAACGGTCCTTAACAAACAACACCAAAGCAAATATGATTGCCGACAGCGTCACTCGTATCGAAACGATCTGGATCGTACTCAGATCATATGTACTCAGTTTTCTTACAAATACGCCCATGCTTCCCCAGAAGCACCCTGCGATGATTATCAGCACGGGACCAATCATCGGATTCTTCTTTATATCATTCCCCGTAAGGGATTTTTCATTCTCATTCATGTCGTTCATTTTCCGTCAGATCTTTTACTATTTCTCCTGCGATCAGCAATCCTGCGACCGCCGGCACAAATGCGGTACTTCCCGGAATGTCCCTTCGTTCCGTGCACTTATGCTGTGCTCCCGGAGGGCAGATACAGTTTGTCCTGCAGCTTATAGACATATCCTCAAGCGGTCGTACGGGCTGTTCATCGGAATAGACAACTTTCAGTTTCTTAATGTTCCGTTTTTTCAATTCCCTGCGCATGACTCTGGCAAGCGGACAGATCTTCGTATCATAGATATCCGCAACCTTAAGCCTGCCTGCATCAAGCTTATTGCCCGCACCCATGGCGCTGATAATGGGAACCCCTTCCTGCTCAGCCTTCATTATTAGTTCTATCTTCGCAGTCACCGTGTCTACCGCATCCACTATATAATCATATTCGGAAAACGAAAAATCATCCGAATTTTCCGGCAGGAAGAAGCACTTATGGACCTCGATCTCCGCATCGGGATTGATCTCAAGCATCCTGTCGCGCATCACATCGACTTTATACTTACCGATCGTCTTTCTGGTTGCGATGATCTGACGATTAAGGTTGGTAAGACAGACCTTATCATCATCAATAAGATCAAATGCGCCTATTCCGCTGCGGACAAGGGCCTCACAGACATATCCCCCGACTCCGCCTATTCCGAAAACGGCTACTCTCTTATTATGCAAAGCCTCCATTGCATCGGGTCCAAGCAGAAGTTTTGTCCTTGAAAACTGATCAAGCATCGTTTCGATATCCCTTCTTAATATCCGGCAAAACTGCCTTTATGGTGTTGATCAGCAGGCGGTCGGATTCCGCATCCTTAACTGCAATCCTGTAATATCCTTTTTTAAGTCCCTTATAGTCGCTGCAGTCTCTTATAAGTATCCCTTTTTCAAGCAGATTCTCATACAGTTCATATTCCGTTCCAAGCAGGATATATGCCGTATCGCTGTCATATACCTTAAATCCCAATGACTTAAGTTCCTTCGTAAGATACTCACGGCCCGACCTGATCTGATCAAGTATATTATCAATGTATTTCCTGTTATCTGCAAGCCTTATTCCGGCTTTCATCACTTCCTCTGCCTGAGCCGATACATTCCACTCCGGAAGGCATCTTCTTATGCTGCGGATGTTATCGTCAGATGAGATCACATATCCTGTTCTGATGCCCGGAAGACCGAGGAATTTCGTAAATGATCTGATGACGATAAGATTGTCATATTTCCCGATATACTCCGATATGACACTTCTGTCATATGCCTTCACGCTAAGCAGGATAAAGCTCTGATCGAGAATGACCTTCACGCCCTCATCGGAAGCTTTCGCTAATATCATATCAAGAAGTCTGCCGTCAATATTCTTCCCTGTGGGATTCCACGGATCCGTAAGAAAGAGCACATCGATATCCGAGGTGATGTAACTCAGTATGTCCTCCGTAAGTTCAAACCCGTTCTCTTCCGACAGAAGATACTCTTCAATACTGCACCCGGGGATTGATTCAAGCACATATCTGTATCCGTTGTAGCAGGGCTCTGTGAGCAGCGCTCTCTCAGGATTCAGTGCCCGTACCGAGGCCATTATAAGCTCCGATGCTCCGTTACCCGCAAGCGCACAGTTTTTGGCCACACCCGCATGTTTTGCCAGAGCTTCCCTCAATGCCTCCTGCTCATGATCGGGATAAAAAACGGCACGTCTGTCACCTTCATCCATCGCCCTTAATATATCCTCGTGGACGGGCACCGGACTTAAGTTGACCGAGAAATCAATATTCACTTTATTGCTGTATATATCTCCGCCGTGTGCCATGCTCACCTTGTCTTAATGCAAAATGTTACCGTATCGGACTGCCGGATCAGATCATTTTAAGGCAGATATCACGATCAAAAGGATTCCGACTGCCATAAGAAGAGTCAGCGCCTCCGATACAAACATCAGTCTGCCGGCCCTCATTATATCCGCATTCTCTATCGGCCTTAAATCATCGCCCAGGAACGGCTTGTCGACCGCCACTCCGCCGTAATATGACAGACCTCCGAGTCGTACACCCAGGGCTCCGGCGCAGGTGCTCTCTGTCTGTGCGGAATTGGGGCTTAAGTGCTTGCGTCTGTCACGCCGCCATATCCTGAAGGCTCTGAGCGCGGAATACGAACGGTCAGAAAGCTTAAGTATCCCTGCTGCCGCCACCATGAGCAATGCGCTCATCCTTGACGGCAGGAGATTGAGTGCATCATCCGTTCTGGCCGCCGGACGGCCGAAATATGCATATCTGTCATTATTATATCCTATCATGGAATCCATGGTATTGACTGCCTTATAGAGCAGACCGAGTATCGGGCCGCCTATGGCGGTATATATTAATGGTGCAGTCACGCCGTCGGATGTGTTCTCCGCCACCGTCTCAACGGCCGCTCTTATTATCGCATCCTTATCAAGGTTCTCAACATCCCTGCCGACTATCATCGACAGGTTCTTGCGGGCAGCATCGATATCTCCCGCTTCTACGGACCGGTATACTTTCATGCTCTCATGGCTTAGGCTCTTAGCCGCAAGTATATAGCATGTAAGCACGGCTTCAACGGCCGCGCCGAGATACGGATGTATCAGATAGGCTCCGATCAAGATTGCGGATGCCGACACCGCAACGGTTATAAGCACCGTAACGACCGTAAGAATGCCTCTTCGAAATTCGCTTCGGCTGTTCCTGATGCTCTTGTGCGAGTCGCCGCTGTGCCTGATGGCGCTGTCTTTGCTGCCGCTGTTCCTGATGTCGCTGCCTTTGCTGCCGCTGTTCCTGATGTCGCTGTCTCCGGCGTCCTCGCCGGTGTGGAACAGCTTCTTTTCAAGAAATGAGATAAGTTTACCGATCGCCACGACCGGGTGAGGTATCCCGTGCGGATCGCCTATGACAAGATCAAGCAGGCATCCCGCCGTCAAAGCGATCATATGTAATAATATGTATTCCTTCATCATCAATCTCTGTATCCAGTATGTATCCGCCCAGAGGATCCACTCTGTAGTCGTAATAATCTCCGCCCTTAAGCCTGCTTAAGACGGCCATGATATTGCCGCCGTGACAGACGATGCAGCAGTCCTTACCGTCTGCGCACAGGTTCAGAGCTCTTGTAAATCCTCTGACACTCCTGTCCTTAAAGGTCTCTATGTCTTCGCCTCCCGGACAACCGCTGCTTCCCCTGCTGTCTATCCACGCTCTGTATCCGGGATCGTCCTTAAGTTCCTCGTAATTCTTACCCTCAAAGGAGCCGATATCCATCTCCTTAAGGTCATCTATCATCTCCGTATCGCTGTCTCCGAATAAAAGCCTTGCCGTCTGCACGGCTCTTTTAAGCGGACTGCTTACGATAATGGCATCTTCAGGGACAAGCGCTTTAATCTTATCCCTAAGCGCACTTACTTCTCTTGCACCGTCTTCAGACAAAGCCTCATCCGTTCCGGCACCCGTATATCTTCCTTCTTCATTGCCCGGAGTTTTTCCGTGCCTTATAAGAATGCATCTTTTAGACATATCCTCTTCCTTAAGCTCTGTCCTCTGCCCGGGATGACGTAACCGGAGGCCTTAAGCTCTGTCCGCTGCCCGGGATGACCTTACCGGAGTCCGCTGTCATCAATGGCGGGACCTTCTCTGCATAGATTAAATAAATGAAATATATGACATTACTGCCAGTATCACGCAGGATACAAGTTCGCTTACCGTAACGAAATATCCTGCCGTGTCTCCGGTCACTCCGCCGAACTGTTTCTTCGTCATGCCTATATAGAAGATCACAAAGAGTAAGATCCCGATGATCGCTGCCGCACCCGCAGTTATATCAAGACAGACCATGAATGCCGCAAAGGCTGCGAGCTGAACCGTAAGCGCGATGACTGTCCATACGCCCGCTCTGTCTGTCTCATCTGCCAGCATCCCTTCATTCTTGGCCTTCTTAAGACTTATGGCAAGTATGCCGCTTAGCGCCCTGCTCACAGGGTATATCATGGCTAACAGTATAAGCTTTCTTCCGTCTCCGTATTCAAGTATCACACCCATCGATGCGCACATTATAAGCAGTGCTGCCGCAAGCCCGATAACGGCAAAAGCCCCGATATGAGGATCCTTAAGTATCCGCAGTTTTTCTTCCGTCGGGCGGTAAGACTTAAGTGCATCCGTCGTGTCCATATATCCGTCGAGATGGAAGCCTCCGGTTATGATGATCGGGATCAACAGCGTAATGATGCTTCTTACAAACAACGGAAGATCTGATACTGCAGGTATCATATTGATAAAATAAGTTGCGGCTCCTATCACCGCACCGACGATCGGGAAGAAAACGAGACTGTGTCTCATGTCATCATCTCTCCACTTAAAATGCGGCATGGGGATCTTGGAATACAGCAAAAAAGAGACCGCAAGCCATCTGAATATATTCATACTTTTTCTCCGGATCTTCTTCTGAACGCTCATGACATGAGCATCAGATCGTTCTGTATGTTAACGCTTTCTTATGTATTTTATTGTGCCCGGGATCTTGGTGACTATCGTTTTCTTATGTATTTTACTGTGCCCGGGATCTTGGCAACTACCGTTTTCTTATGTCCTTTACTTCGTCGGCAATCCCTGCAAGTTCCCTGTTCATCCTTTTACACAGTTCTATATAGAGTCTCGTCTCATCATCATAGGACTCATCATCCTCATATTCATTGGTCACTATGATAAGTTCATTAACGCCTGCTGCGAGTGTCCTGATATCATCCGTCACAAGGTTTATAAAGGCTTCAGCATCTCTCGCATCCGGTTGACATAACACAGCTGCCTCCGGATCATCATGCATCTCATTACCGACCAGATTGGATATACACTCCAACAGAACGACCGTATCAGCCGGATCTTCCATCTTATCAAGCGCCCCGGCCACACCGTACGGGATCTCCAGGGTCACAAAGCCCTTACCTTCGCGGGCTGACCTGTGCTTGATAACCCTTTGCCTTCCCTCATCGTCACAGACCTTCATTGTGGCCAGATATATCCTGTTCCTGCACTCACTCGCCAGAGCAATATCTTCGGCCAGCGCTGATTTTCCGCTGTCCGGATTACCGATGATAAGTGTGATCATACTCTTAAAACCTCTTGTAGGCATCGATCCGTGTATCTTCAAATCTCATACCGTTAAGATAAAGCGACATGGCCATATCGATCATGGGGAAGAGCATCACGGCACCGGTGCCTTCGCCTAGCGCCATGTCCGCATCGATCACAGCTTTTAAGCCAAGCTTTTCAAGCACACGGGCCGTCCCCCTCTCTCTTCCTGTATGTGATGCGATCATATAATCGGCAGTTCCGGGAACAAGGCATTCAGCCGTAAGTGCCGCTACTGCACTGATAAGGCCGTCTATCACGACAGGGATCTGATGGTTCGCCCCGGCTATGAACAGACCTGCAAGTCCGGCAATATCAAGTCCGCCCACTTTTTGCAATGCGATAAATGCAGACTCGGGATCGCTGATACCGCTTCCTCCGTTAAGCCCGTGAAATCCAAGTGCCTGCCCGATGACTTCGATCTTATGCTCAAGCCCCTCATCCGTAAGGCCTGCGCCTCTGCCCGTGACTTCCGCAGGTGACAGACCTGTCAGCGCGCAGAGTAAAGCGGTTGACGTCGTTGTATTACCGATGCCCATCTCGCCTGTCACAACAATGTCATAACCGTTGCGGACGCAGATATCCATGATCTCCATACCGGATTTCAGGGCCTTCAGGCACTGATCCGCACTCATCGCAGGTTCTCTCACGATATTGCCCGTGCCTTTGCGCACCTTCTTATTCCTGATACCGCGAATGACATCATCGCTGTCAATGCCGATGTCCACGGGGATGATGTCAACGCCCATGCCCTTAGTCAGGGTGCATACGCTGCTCTGCCCCTTGCATAAAAGCTTTGCCACATCCAGAGTCACGCTCTTATCACACTGGGTCACACCCTCGGCCACCACCCCGTTGTCGGCGCACATCACTACGAGCGCTCTGCGCGTGATATCGGGTATCACCTTACCCTGTATTGAAGCAATTCGGCTTATTATATCCTCCATATCTCCGAGGCCGTCGATCGGCTTGGCTATGGAGTCCCATCTTGCCTTGGATTTTTGGTATATTTCGCTGTCCGGCCTGTTATTGACCATGGCAGTCAACTCTCTGATGTCCTTAAATTCCATCCTCAACCCCCAATATCTCATATATCCTGTCCATATCAAGGCTCTCTCGAAGCCCTGCTGCCAGGATCTCGTACTGTTCTTCCTTATACGACTTCATATCCCTTGTGCCGCTTATATCGATATGTTTTCCCGTTTTTCCTGCGAGTGCGGACAATACGCCGTCGAGGATCTCTTTCCTGTCAAATATCCCGTGCACGTAGGTTCCGTAGATATTGCCTCTGCAGTATCCCGTACCGGCCGAGGTGAATACCTTAAGGTCCTCATACGCCTTCGTTACACCGGTATGGATCTCATATCCTTCGGCTTCTGTTCCTTTAAGTCCTGCGAATATCCCTTCGGCATCCTCGATACAGCCGTCAAACACGGTCCTTGTCTTCTCGCTGTCCATGACCGTATCAACCGGAAGAAGGCCCAGTCCCTGCTCCGATCCGCCGGCCTCAGTATTCTGAGGATCACTGATATTACGCCCCAGCATCTGGTATCCGCCGCATATTCCGAATATGACAGTATTGTCATTTTTAAGTTCCGCGACCTTCCGGTCAAGTCCTGTCTCCTTAAGCCACTTAAGATCCCCTATCGTATTCTTAGTTCCCGGGATTATCAGCAGATCCGGTCTTCCGAGCGCATCAGCCTTCGTCACATATCTTACTGACACTCCTGTCACCTGACCGAAGACATCCATGTCAGTATAGTTTGAAATATGCGGGAGTCTGATCACGGCGATATCCAGACCTCCCGTATATGCCGCGGCGAACTCTGAACTTAAGGAATCCTCCTCATCAAGGCGCACGTCCATATAGGGAACAACCCCAAGGACGTCCTTGCCGCTCTTATCGTTAAGAATCTTAACTCCGTCTTCAAAAAGCGATCTGTCTCCCCTGAACTTATTGACGATAAGGGCCTTTACCCTGTCTCTTTCCTTATCTGTCAGAAGATCGAGCGTACCTATTAACTGTGCAAAGATACCGCCTCTGTCTATATCTCCGACCAAGAGTACCGGCGCATCGATCAATTCTGCCAGTCCCATGTTGACGATGTCGTCACTTTTAAGATTAAGCTCAACCGGGGATCCTGCACCCTCAACTACGATTATATCGAATTCTTCTGCGAGCTCGTTGTAGGCCTTTTTGATCTCCGGTATCAGCTCCTTCTTGCGGGCGAAATATTCAGCGGCCTTCATATTGCCGACAGGCCTGCCGTTTACAATGACCTGTGAGCCCTTATCATCCACCGGCTTAAGCAGTATCGGATTCATCGAAGCCCTGGGGCTTATCTTACAGCACTCGGCCTGTACGACCTGTGCCCTGCCCATCTCAAGACCGTCTTCCGTTACATATGAATTAAGCGCCATATTCTGCGACTTAAAGGGTGCGACCTTATAGCCGTCCTGCGCAAATATCCTGCAAAGGCCTGCAGCTATGAGGCTCTTACCCGCATTGGACATCGTACCCTGGATCATGACAGGCTTTGCATGTCCGGATCTGTCGGCTCTGTCTGCAGCTTCTCCTGTGTCCCCGGTGGTCGCCCCGAGGGGACGGGACGCTTCGGAAGACGAAGAGTCAAACCAGGGATCTTTTCCAAGTAAAGCGGTATCTGCGCCTTCTATGCCGAACAGATCTCTAATGAAATCCTCAGTGAACACCTCCTTCGGCGTGCCAATTCGGCGGACTTCTCCGTCACCCATGGCGATGACCGTATCGGAGATTCGCATGGCTATGTCGAGCTCATGCAGAGACATGATGACGGCCATGTTCTCATCGCGCGCAAACTGCCTGATCTGAGTGAGTATATCGAGCCTGTAGCGGATATCGAGATAGGATGTCGGCTCATCGAGGATAAGGACCTCGGGCTCCTGGCAGATCGCTCTGGCAAGCATCACTCTCTGCCTCTGGCCGTCGCTTATGGCATTAAACTGCCTGTCCGCAACATCCTGAGTATTGGTTATACTGATGACCCTGTCTGTTATCTCCCTGTCATGCTCCGACAGTATCCCGAGAAGCCCGGTATAAGGGTATCTTCCGGTCTCTATGACCTCGCGGCATGTCATGAGTTCGGGCTTGACGGACGCAGTCATGACAAGCGACATCTGCCTTGCGATCTCATGCACATCAAGCGAAGACATATCCTCGCCGCCGAGCAGGACTGAGCCTCCCCGTGCCTTAAGAGATCCGCTTATCGTCTTAAGAAGGGTCGACTTGCCGCAGCCGTTGGGGCCGATCAGAGTCACGATGCTCCCCGGTCTCACTTCAAGGCTGATGTCTCTTATCAGATCGCTCTTATATCCGATTGTCAGTTTTTCCGTACGTAATCCTTTTTCTGACATATGTGTCATCTCTCTTATCACACCCGCGCGCTTACCTGATTCCTGCCGGGTGCGCACTTATCTGCTTCTTACCTGACGTCATCTCCTGCCCGCATCCCTGCGCTTAAGCATTATGAATATGACTACGGGCACTAACAATACTGCCGTCACGCTGCTTATGCTGACTTCCGTGGGCGCAAATACCGTCCTTGCTATCGCGTCACAGAAAAGCGTCACCACGGCTCCGCCAAGGAAAACTCCCGGTATCATGACCTTGGGTTCGGAAGTTCTCATAAGGCCGCCCACAAGATGAGGCACTGCTATTCCCACAAATGAGATCGGGCCCGCAAATGCCGTAACGGAGGCAGCGAGCAGGCTCGATATCAATATGAGCGCCACCCTTAGCATCCTGATGTTCACGCCCATGCTCGCGGCATAGCTTTCTCCGAGTCTGTATGCACCGATCGGCTTCGAACTTAAAAAAGCCGCCACCAGACAGATCAGTATTATGACAGCCATTATGCGGATATCCTGCCAGTTCATTCCCGAAAGGCTTCCCATTGACCAGTTATGAAGATTGACGATATTGGAGTCATCTGCGAATGTCACGACAAAGTCCGTCACGGCAGAACATATATATCCTATCATGATCCCGCAGACCACGAGTATTCCCATGTTCTTGACCTTGACGGATATGATGAGCACAAATGCCATGGCGATCATCGCTCCGACAAAGGCCGCGCTCACCATGCCGGCAGATGATATATTCTTACCCAGTCCCAGAAGATATATCATGGCAAGCGCTACCGTAAGCTTCGCTCCCGATGATATACCGAGTACAAAAGGTCCTACTATCGGATTATTAAAGAAGGTCTGCAGCATATATCCTGACAGCGCAAGACCACCGCCTAAGAGTATGGCAGCAATGATACGCGGCAGGCGAATGCTCATTATTATGCTGTTGTTCATCATATCATCGCTTCTACCAAGGATCGTATCCAAGACCTCACGCACTGATATGCCGGCACTTCCGACCGACACACTGACAAGTGCGATCGCGATCACAAGGATCGTAAGTGATATGAATGTGATGATGCATCTTTTTGTGTTCATACTCTATTTTAACTTCTTGATATAGGTGTGATCACCTTGATCACCCGCAAATATCTCACCCAGCTCTCTCATGAATTCCACCGTATCAGTAGTCTTCTGGAAGAGATCCTTCTCCGTACAATATACCTGTCCGTTCTTTACTGCCTTAAAGTCCTCAAAAAGTCCGTTCATCGAGATAAGCTCATCAACAGACCCTATCTCACCCGCGATCGTACTGTTATATATGATGATATCCGCATCCATCGCAGACACGTAGAAGTCCTCCATCTGCATGTTCATCGTGGACAGCGAATTGTCTTCCTCTATCGACTCATCCTTTATTATATACTCTCCGCCCGCAAGTTCTATCATTTCGGATATATAATCGCCGGGCTTCCTGACATTGATAAGTCCGGTGCTCGTCATATGGAAAAAAGCAACCCTGACCCCCTTATCAGCCTGCCCCATTACCGTGGATGCCAGGGCGAACTGTTCATCACAGAATGCGTTGGCCTCATCTTCGGCCCCGTACAGTATTCCGTATAATCTGATCCATTCAAGCCTTCCCAACGGATGCTTTTCATAACTTGACATCTCGACTATAACAGGCATGCCGAGTTCCTTAAGCTTCTCAAGCACAGAAGGCTCATGATATATCATCGTATTCTCGATGACCAGGTTACAGCCTTCCTTAAGAAGGAGTTCATAGTCAGGCGCTCTGTATTTGCCGGCATACAGTATCTTCCCATCACGCATGGCTGTTGACGCTTCCTCTACGCACCAGTCATCTGCCTGCAGCCCTGCCAGTCTGACGTGATTGAGTCTTTTGCATCTTGCTATATGATCCATGACCGACGTCGAGGCGATATATGTCTTATCAAGCGGCTGCTTAAGGACCGTGATATCGGAGGATATCCCTTCGGGCACTTCTTTTCCTTCCGGTACAAGAAGATAATCCCCTGAGCCTCTGATGCTTATGAGCTTATATTCTCCGTATTCTTTGACACTAAACTGCGTGGCATATTTAAGCTCAAGACTGCCTGTCTGAGTGAGGGCGCCCATATCCACCGAGCCTGTTCCGACATCATCCGAGATCGCGTAAGTCCCTGCCTGATCTTCTTCTGCGGTCTCGCTGTCCCAGTATATCGTATATTCGATCTCATGAGGCTTGCTCATGGCCACTGTATCACCGATGACCTTAAGCGGCTCATCAAGTGTCTCTACAGGTATCGTGAAAGTGGAATTACCTTCCGGATTCTCGTTGTCATACTTAACACCGTCCACGACCATATAGTCATAGTTCTTACTGTTCCATACAAGGACGGCACTCATCTTGCCGTCATGCATCGATACGGTTACCGGAGATTCGATATGAGCCTTGCCCGAGCCGCCCTCCATTGTTATGTCAACCTCAAAGGTGCTGTCTTCTACCGACTCTGCCACAGACTCAGTCGCATTCTCTTTTCCCTCATCTACAGAAGTAACCCCCTGCGAAGAGCAGGAGGTTACTGTAGTCATGCTTAATAGTAATGCTAATAATACAGTGATTCTTTTGATCATTATTTATTCCAAAGATTAGATTTCGGGGCTGCTTACCTTTACCTTATGATCATACCACTTTCCCTTGGTTCCGATAAGAGCCAGATCGAATTCCTTGTCAAAATAAGGAACGGGTACGTCGAAACCGTTGACTGTCTCTGTTGTTCCGTCGCTGTACTTTATCTCATCCTTTGTGGGCTCGAGCAATACTGCTCCATCCTTCTGTGCATCTTCTGCAAGACCGGGGAAGAGATTGACTATGCTCTCTGATGCAAGCGAAATATGTACAGTCATCTCACCGTTCTCCACCTTAAGCTTGGCCATATCCTTAAGTTCTTCGTTGACCTTGAACATAGAGCTGTCGGTTGTGAACTTCACATCATATGTGCCGTCCTTAAGGTCAGATGCCGCAGAGGCCTCTGAGTTTGTGGCACTGCCCATGTTCTTTAAGGCATCTGCCGTATGCTTGACATAGAGCTCCTTGATGGCATCTATTCTGCCGAGTCCTTCTATCTGGCAGTCTATGCTGTCAAATGCGCCTGAAGCTGTGAACATGCTCTTCCATGAATCCTCATCATCGCCTGCCATATCGTTGTTGGCATGATCGCCTGCAACTACCATAAGAGGACGAAGGATGACCTTTTTATATCCGGCTTCCTTAACGGCTTCTATGATATTCTCGCATGCAGTCTCCTCAGGTTCACCCTCAACCGTGCCGATGAACACGTTCTTATATCCGAGCTTATCCATCTGTGTAGCCATCTGGCTGTAGCTTACCTTTGCCGTATGAGCTGTGCCGTGACCCATGAATACGAATGCCGTGCTGTCCTTATCCGCAGCATCAATCGAATCAAATCCTGCCTTCTTGACCGCTGCCGCTACTACTGCCTCGGCAACTGCTTTCTTATCTTCATTGATGACAGTCGCATCTGATCCGACTTCACCCAAGAGAGGTTCTGCTACGGCTACGCTCTCAAACTTATCTGCATACTTTTCAAGTGCTGCCGTAAGCTCATCATACTCCGCACCGTGCATAAGGTGTGTGGGCTGGATCAGAAGGTTCTTAACACCGTTATTAACAGCCCTGTCAAGTGCCTGATCCATGTTGTCGATCTTTTCATCATCCCTTGCCTGTACGTGGTTGATGATGATCTGAGCCGTGAATGCTCTTCTTACTGCCCAGTCGGGATTGGCTGCCTGTATAGCCTTCTCAACGCCGCTTATATCCTCGACCCTGCTGTCATTGAATGAAGTACCGAAACTTACGACTAAGATCTCGTTCTCACCTATATTGTCTGCATTGAGGGGATCATCCTTGGATGCGTCTCCGGTATCTCTTCCGAAATAATCCGGATCCGCGTTTTCCCCTTCGACCATCTCTTTCTGCTCATCCGTAAGAGCATCCCATGCTGCCTTGGCTGCTGCGCACTGTGCATCAGTCTCATCCGTTCTCTCCTGAACATAGATGGCATCTATAAGTTCTGCTACCTCAGCTGCCTTCTCTTCATCACTCTTCTCAACATCTGCAGTATCTGCTGCCGGTGCTTCTGCAGTATCTTCCGCAGATGCTTCCACCGAAGGTTCCGTATCTGCCGGTGCAGTCACAGTCTCCTGTCCGCAGCCTGCAAGCATTGCTGTTGTAAGTCCCGCAGTCATTATCACTGCCAGTAACTTCTTCTTCATAAATTATCTCCTCCTGTTAATTGTAGAATAAAAAAACTCACTCCGGGTATCGGAATGAGTAACGGTTATCTACACAGCAAAATGAGCCATCGACATGATATCGATGACGCATTGCAACATAAGACCAATTACTCGTGATCCGGAACCCTGTTCCTGATGCCGGCCTATTGGCAGGTCTCCCGACTTGAGACATACCGTAACGCCTTCCCGGATCTCTCCAGTGACATAATGTTACGGCTTCGAATCTGACACGGTGACGAGTTCGTACAGGACTTGCACCTGTTTCCCTTTTAATCCTTGGCTGACCTTAGCTGACCTCAGCGTTTCGCGCCGGCGAAACGCAGGGGTGTTACTGATTCCAAAAGAAATAGCCTCCGCTATGAGCTTTTAAAATCAGTTCAACCTAAGAACCAATCTGCCTTCATTATTGAGTTTTCTATGAAAATATATCACAGTGCAATACAAGCGTCAAGCAATACTGCGGTGCACTTTACATTGTTCCTGTCATGGCGCTCCTGCCGCTGCGTACTATGCTGTGTACTATGAACGGATCCCTTCCTGCAAGTCAGACATGGCAAGGCAGTCATTGTAAGGCAGTCATTATAAGGCAGTCATTGTAGGGTCGTCATTGTAAGACAGACAAAATGAAAAGAGGATATCCGATTCGAAATCTGATATCCTCTTTTATGACGATGTCTCCAATGGACTGTACCTCCATTCTTTCTGTACTGGTTATCGTCTCCGTATTAAGTTGTACCGACACATTACAATGGCATTTCTCTCAGTGTACTTATGTACTGCGATTATCATCTCTCGCTCATTCTATGCCCCAACTATGCGTCTTCTTGGAATTAGCTTCTTAGTCTGGTGGTCTGCCCTCCATGTACTGGTTAGCGATTCCTGATCTATATCTTTCATCTATAGATACCCACCACCTCCGGTGGGATTTCATTCATCTCTCTTGTTTATATTGATACTATACTATACCTTTTTCGAATTGTCAACACAATTTTCAAATATTTTTTAAAATATTTTTCTTTTTCTCATTCTGCAATCTATTTGTATCTTCTTTGTTCTTCGAATTGACATATTGTTTATACAATTCACGCAAAATATACTATTTCGTCTTCACAATATATATCGGCAATTTATGCGTAATACTTAATACTCATATGATATTTGACTTGAGTCAGACTAAAGCCACATATTCCACTTCCGGTCCTACCATTTCGTCGAAAAGCAGAAAAAAACATAGGACCAAAGTGGACAAATGCCACTTTGGTCCTAATTATATGCTTCACTTTCCGTTTTCGGTTCTTATACGGACCTCGCCGCTCCGGATAACCCCGCCGCGCCGGATAATCACCCCCGGCCGTATCAATCCTTAAAGAACCTGATCTCGGCGATAAGGCCGTCTGAGATGCTGCTTAAGTTGTGAGCCGCACCTGCCAGCGTATTAACCGTAGCATTGAGCTCCTGCATGGAAGCGGAAGTCTCTTCGCATGCTGCCGCATTCTCCTCGGAGATCGCAGAGAGCGAATCCATTGCCTCAACGATAACATCCTTGGAATCATTACAAGCATCTGCAGAAGCCGTGATCGTCTTTACACCGCCTACCGTAGACTCGATCTCATCAATAAGTGTATTGATGCTCCGGATCGTAGCATCAAGTATCTGTCTCTGGCCTTCCGTTGCCTCTCTGACTTCCTGAGCCGTAGATACGGCACTCTGTGACTCAACGAGGAGTGCGCTCATCTGCTCTCTTATCTCATTGGCGCTCTGTGCCGAATCATCGGCAAGCTTGCCTATCTCTTCAGCTACAACAGCGAAGCCTCTTCCTGCCTCACCGGCTCTTGCTGCCTCAATCGAAGCATTAAGCGCAAGGAGGTTGGTCTGAGATGCGATGGAGTTGATAGCTTCAACCTTCGTTGAGATATTCTCAACCGCTGCTCCGGTAGCAGATATACGTGCCGTGATCTCATCAACTGCCTGGCTCATCTGATCAGATGAAACCTTAAGCTTCTCAAGTTCTGATGCAGCCGATCTGCTGTTCTCATGCATAGTGTCAGCCGTACCTGCAAGTGTTGTCGCATTATCACTGACATTCTCGATATTGTTGCTTATGCGTCCGGTATTGTCTGATGCCTGCTGGATCTCGTCAGCCTGCTGAGAAGCTCCTCTTGCAACTTCCTGAACCGCCTCGGATACATCATCGGCCGTCTTGGATATCTGACCTGCAGAATCAGCAAGTTCCGTAGCGGAATTAGCTACTCCGTCAGCCGAATCCTTGATGTTGGCCACGATATCACGGAGCTTATCAATAACTGTATTGGTACACTGAACCATATTGCCCAGTTCATCCTGCCTGTTGCCAAATCTCTCTATGTCGACAAATCTTCCGTCTGCCAAAGCCTCAAGGGAGTCATTGATATCAAGCACGGGATCCGTGATGCCCTTAGCCATCCACAGAGCAACCAGAATAGCCACTACTGCAAGAATGATACCTATTATTATGAACCTTATGACTGTTGAAGTAGACTGCTTCATTATAGAGTTATAATCTCTCTCGACTACAACCTTCCATCCCGTGAGTTCTTCGGTGAACCATGATACCGCAACCTTCTTGCCTGCAAGACTCTTGCCGACATATGTGCCCTCAGGTGAGTTCGCGGTGAAGAACTGCTCTGCCGAATAATCCGCTCTCTCGGTATCTGCCGTCATCTCCTCTGCGGAATCAGCTATCACTATACCGTTTCCGTCGACCATGAACATATGCTGGTCTGCACCTGCCTCACCGGCCAGGAACTCATGGAGCACATCTATACTGTAGTTACGGGTGAGTACTGCAACGGCTGCGCCGCTCTCATCCTTGACGGGAACTGCCACAACCGTGATCAGCTTGCCTGTAGTCTTGGATACACTGGGATCTGATAAATTGATCGTGCCGCCCATGGCTGTCGTAAAGTAGCCTCTGTCGGCAATATTGGTGAGATTGCCTGTCGAACGAACTATGTTCTCGCCGTCCGCACCCGTGAGTACCGTCGAATTACCGTCATTGAAGATGGCATCAACCGCAGCCAGTGTCTTCTGCATATCTGCAAGTTTGGCTTCGTCAGTCGGATTGTTGACCATATCCAGGGTAACCGATTCTGATGCAAGGATCTGAAGAACTCTTACATTCTGATCGACAAGAGTTTTGAAATTGTTCTGAACGATCTCTGCCTGCTTAAGATTGAGTGTCTCTCCGTTCTCAAGCGAAGTACTCGACATCGACTGAGCTGCACCCGCCGTTGTGATGATCAGCGGAAGAAGTGTCAGTACCGCCATGATGGCGATCAAACGAAACTTGATGCCTTTTGCCCCATACCCTTTTTTCTTCGAAACTTCCATATCATATACCTCCTTATTCCCGACACGACCCGGACCTTCCCCTGTAATCCGTCTGTGTCTGTATTCTGTCTGGTACATTTTTACTATGTGCTACAAACCCGATTATACTCCGTCGCCAACAATTTGGCAATATTTTACAATAAAATGCGACAATTTTCTGCAAAATTGTCGCATTTTATATTATTATGCACTTATGTGAAGACATTGTTATTATTCCGAGAATATTCTCATACTTGCACAGCAACCACAATATATTGTGGCTTACTGCTTCGCTGTTACGAATATATCGTATATTGCCCTGATCGCAGCCTCAAAATCATCATTGGCCACACCGATTATGATATTGAGCTCCGAAGAGCCCTGGTCTATCATCTTGACGTTGACATCCGCATGAGCCAGTGCCGAGAATATCCTTCCCGCCGTACCTCTTGTGGATTTCATGCCGCGGCCCACTACAGCCACAAGAGCCAGGTCCGCTTCTATCTCCACGCTGTCCGGATGAGCCAGTCTGTGAATACCGGATACGACCTGCTGTTCCTTATCCATGAACTCATCCTGATGTACGAATATCGTCATCGTATCTATGCCGGAAGGCATATGTTCAAAGCTTATCCCGTTATCTTCGAAGACCTGCAGTACCTTACGTCCGAATCCGATCTCGCTGTTCATCTTGGCCTTATCTATATTGACGGAACAGAAACCCTTCTTACCCGCTATACCGGTTATAATGTACTTGGATTTCTGAGCCGTACTCTCAACTATCCATGTACCGCTGTCCTCAGGTGCGTTGGTATTCTTGATATTGATGGGTATACCCTCGCGTCTTACGGGGAAGATCGCATCTTCATGCAGCACCGAAGCTCCCATATATGACAACTCTCTGAGCTCTCTGTATGTTATGGTATCGATTCCGGCCGGATCGTCGATGATCCTGGGGTCGGCCACAAGGAATCCCGACACATCGGTCCAGTTCTCATATATGTCCACTTTAGCTGCTCTTGATACTATGGAGCCCGTGATATCCGAACCGCCGCGAGAAAATGTCTTGACCTTACCGTCGGGTGTCGAACCGTAGAATCCCGGAACGACCGCATTCTTCATTCCTGCGAGTCTCGCGCTGAGCACCTCATTGGTCTTCTCCGAATCAAATTCCCCGTTCTCATCAAAGAAGATGACTTCAGCCGCATCGATAAACTCAAACCCGAGATATTCCGACATGATCCTTCCGTTCAGATACTCTCCGCGGCTTGCAGCGTAATCACTTCCGGCTTTATCCTTAAACTTCTTCTCTATCTCACTGAATTCATCCGCCAGCGTCATCTTAAGCTTAAGTCCGGCTATGATCTCATCATATCTGCTCTTGATCGCCTTGAGCTGCTTCGAGAAGTCCTTGCCCTGAAGCGCTATCTCATAGCAGGCATAGAGCATGTCCGTAACCTTTGTATCACTGTTATACCGCTTGCCGGGCGCACTCGGCACGACATACATCCTGGCCTTGTCGCTCCTTATTATCTCTCCCGCCTTACTGAACTGCTCCGCACTTGCAAGGGAGCTTCCACCGAATTTAACAACTTTTTTCATAATCCTCTGTTCCTTACCTTTGTTCCGTATTTCGTATAATGCAATCTGACAGCCGTGTCACATCCGCGGCCATATCACAGCAGCCGCACAACCACAGCCGCCGCTTCACTACATCAACCGTGTCATTACAGCAGCCTTATCATCTTAACTTCAGCATTTACCCCGTCAAGAGCCTTATCTAACGCTTCTTCAGTCATGACCTGAGTCACATATCCTGTCCAGCCTGCTATGGAAGCCACTTCCTTAAGGCCGCTTACGGCATTCTTAATCGCCCCTGCTTCTGCGTCCTTAACCCTTATGAAGAACTGTCCGGCACTCTTCTTATGGTCGGCCGGCTTTAAGCTGCCCTCTCCCCATGTGCACGGAAGCGCCATGTCATTCATATCCGCTCTCGCCGCATCCATCACATCCGAAACGACCGCACTGGCAGTAGCGAGCTTACCTGCTCCCTTGCCGTAGAACATCACGTCCCCGAGCATATTGCCCGTGACATATACCGCATTGAACACATCGTTGACTCCTCCCAACGGATGCTCCGTCGATACCATGTGTGGCGCCACGATAGCGGTGATCGCACCGTCCTTATCGGATACTGCGGCGATCAGCTTCACAGTTCTGTCCATTGCTTTTGCGAATGAAAAATCAACCGACTCTATGGCCGTTATTCCTTCAACATGCACATCCTCGTAACGAACTGTCTTACCGGTCATCAGTGAGGCTAAGATCGCGATCTTGCGGCCGGCATCATGTCCTTCCACGTCAGCCTCAGGATCTCTCTCCGCATAACCCAGGTCCTGAGCCTGCTTAAGTACATCCGAATAGTCCGCACCTTCCTTATCCATCTTGGTAAGGATGTAATTGGTCGTGCCGTTGAGTATTCCCTTGATACTCTCTATATGCTCCTGCGCAAGTGAGGTGTTCATTGTTCGTATTATGGGTATTCCGCCGCCTACACTTGCCTCAAAAAGATAGTTGCAGCTGTTTTTACGGGCCAGATCCATAAGCTCCGGACCGTGCTTGGCCACAAGCTCCTTGTTGGAAGTGCACACGCTCTTACCCTTGCTCAGGGCCGCCTTGGTAAACTCATATGCCGCACCGGCTCCTCCCATGGTCTCACACACGATAGAGACTTCCGGATCATCCATTATGACATTAACGTCATGAACGACGAGTCCCTCGTTCTTATCTCCCGGGAATTCCCGCAGATCCAGAATGTACTTGACCTCGATGGGGCTCCCTATCCTCTCAGCTATGATCTGATCGTTGTCCTGCAGCACTTCCACAACTCCGCTGCCCACTGTTCCATAGCCTAATACCGCAACCTTTATCATACTCTTTATCTCCTTATCCTGTCCGTGTCACAATTACTGCTGCACGGACGATCTCTTATCAGTCATTTATCCTTTGGCATTTATCCTTACATGATGGACGCCCTTCTGGTCCTCCATCCTCTCGATCATCTCTGATATGTCACCGGTGTTCTCCAGCACCTGTATGCTTATCGTGAGACTTGCGACGCCGCCAATCGGGATACTCTGATGTATGGTCAGTATGTTTGCTCCCGCTTCGGCGATCGTCTTGAGGACGTCCGACAGAAGACCCGGTTCATCATCCATGTTGAAAGTCAGAGTGATCGTCGTTCCCTGAAGGTCGTCATGGAATCTGAAGATATCATCCTTGTATTTATAGAAAGAACTCCGGCTGATACCGACTCTCTGTGCCGCCTCGGCAACGCTCAGAGCCTGCTCTCTGTCCAAGAGCTTCTTGGCCTCTACAACCTTGAGCAGGACCTCCGGCAGTGCTTCATGCCTGACTATATAATAATCCGATCTTTTCCTGTCCATAAGCAGACATCCCTGTAGTCCCCGCCCGGATGCAGACATCCGACTGTAATCCCTGTCCGTAAGCGGATACCCGATTGTAATCCCTGTCCGCAAGTCATAGACAATTGTTTTTCTCTGTCCGTGACTGGCGAACATGTGTCCATTGCCAAGGGATATACTAGCATATTATACAAAAACAGGCAAGGGGTTTTTGTGAAAAATAACCAATCGAGTGGATCCCCCACTCGATTGTCGCATCAGCCGTCAAGCTTGCGCAGGCGCTGGACACGCTTGACGGCATTATCGCGCAAAAAGTCCGGTGCACCGTAAAATGCACCGGACTTATGATATTCAATACTGTAACATTCAGCGCTATTATCGTGTCCTCTTATTACTGACACTATAGCATCATTCGCTTATTACCGACACTGTACACTGTGATGTCGTTCGCCGATTACTGAACCAGCGGATACTTTGCAGTCAGCTCATCAACAATTGCTCTTGCCGGAGCGACACCGTCAGCGCCCTTAAGAACCACGAGCGAGATGGCCTCTGCGATCCTGTCCATATCCTCCGTGTTCATGCCGCGGCTTGTGACTGCAGGAGTACCGAGACGGATACCGGATGTCACAAATGCCTTCTGAGGATCATTAGGAACAGTATTCTTGTTGGCCGTTATATGAGCCTCATCGAGCAGCTTCTCTATCTCCTTACCCGTAAGGTTCTGGGGACGAAGATCAAGGAGCATCAGATGATTGTCGGTACCGCCGGACACGATGCTTAAGCCTCTCTTCAGAAGACCCGCACACAGAGCCTGCGCATTATCGACTATATTCTTACCGTATTCCTTGAACTCGGGAGACAGTGCCTCCTTGAAGCATACAGCCTTGGCAGCTATCACATGCATAAGAGGTCCGCCCTGGATACCGGGGAAGATGGCCTTATTGAAGTTGTACTTATCGGCCGCTTCCTGATTGCACATGATCATTCCGCCTCTGGGACCGCGCAAGGTCTTGTGCGTTGTCGTGGTCACAACATCCGCATAAGGGAAGGGACTCTCGTGCTGACCGCTGGCTACAAGGCCCGCGATATGAGCGATATCCACCATCATTACCGCACCGACCTCATCGCAGATCTCGCGGAATCTCTTGAAATCTATCTTTCTGGCATATGCCGAAGCACCGGACACGATCATCTTGGGCTTGCACTCCTTGGCGATCCTTAAGACTTCATCATAATCGATGAATCCGTCATCATTGACGCCGTAAGGCACGCAGTTAAAGTACTTACCTGACATATTGACCGGTGAACCGTGTGACAGATGTCCGCCGTGGTCAAGGTTCATACCCATAAATGTATCTCCGGGCTCCATTACCGCAAAGAATACGGCCATGTTGGCCTGAGCGCCTGAATGGGGCTGTACATTGACATAGTCACATCCGAAGAGTTTCTTGGCTCTTTCTCTTGCCAGATCCTCCACCACATCGACGCACTCACATCCGCCGTAATATCTCTTACCCGGATATCCTTCCGCATACTTATTGGTAAGGGGGCTTCCCATGGCAGCCATTACCGCCTTGCTCACCCAGTTCTCGGATGCTATGAGCTCAATGTGACTGTTCTGTCTGTTCTGCTCAGCCACGATGGCTTCAGCGATCTCGGGATCTACTGTTCTTACTTCATCCAATGAATACATATCTACTCTCCTTATAATAGGGTTAACTGACTGTTCAGAATTATAGCACAAACAATGGAGGCTCACAATACGGATATCACGCAATTTCATCCCCCGCCCGGGGCGGACACCGTATTGCATTATGTAAGCATTTCGCCGCCCTTTTTTCATATATTTATGCAAAAACACTATTGCTTTAAACTATCCCATTTGCTAGAATGGCATATGCAGAGGGATATTATGTAAATTTGCGGGGAATCAAAATGTATGAGATTATAGTAAATCCCGGGGCAAGATCTGCCAGAGGCGTTAAGATCTGGAATAAGGTCGAGCATCTTTTCCGGGACGCAAATGTACAGTACAATGTGCATTTTACGGAAAAATTTAACGAAGGCGGAGATATCATTTCGGATATCTGCAAGGAATATGCGGATAAGGGCGAGACTCTCCACTTTATAATCTTCGGCGGGGACGGAACAGTTAACGGTATATTGCAGAAGATCCCTTCTCTTAAGGATGTGATCGTATCGGTGATACCCATAGGGTCCAGCAATGACTTTGCCAGGGATGTGGGGATATCCACGAAGCCCGAGGAGGCCGTGGCACATCTTCTCTCATCACCGACCTCCATATATGTGGATATAGGATATGTCCATCAGGAGAACAAGCTGGTCCGGTCCGGAGCAATGGACATACCTGACAGGCGGTTCCTTGTGAGTACCGGCATGGGTTATGATGCAGCCATCTGTGAAGAGGCACTGAGCAGCGGCATCAAGAATTTCTTCAACAGGATCGGCCTTGGCAAGCTCACATATCTGGGCGTGGCTCTCAAGCAGCTTATGAGCACAAGGTACATCACGGGTGAGCTGACGCTCAATAACGGAGAGAACATCATTCCCTTGGAGAGGCTCCTGTTCATAGCCGGCATGAACCACAAGTATGAAGGCGGCGGCTTCATGTTCGGACCTGAGGCCAACAATCACGACGGAATGCTTGAATTGTGTGCCGTGACCAGGATACCCAAGCTCAAGATCCTCTTCTCTCTGCCCAAGGCATATAAGGGCAGACACTTTGAAGTGGACGGGATCGATCATTACAGAGCCAGGTCCTACACCGTAAGGACTTCGGAACCTCTGTATGTTCATGCGGACGGCGAGGTCGACGCCAAAGCCGACTTCATCTCGGTCTACCTGGATGATGCTGCTTTGCAGATAATATACTAGTCGCTATCGGGCTTAGACAGTAAGCCCGTCAGAAATGAGGAGATTATGAAAAAATTTTATGAAAGGTACCGTCATATAATGGCCGTGGTCATATATTTTGCGATATATATGATCTGGTTCAGTTATATCGAGAGGATTCAGGCAGCACAGTACACGGTCATACATATGGACATCGATGACAAGATCCCGTTCTGCGAGTTCTTCATCGTACCGTATCTTATCTGGTTCGTATATGTTGCCGGCGTAGTCGGATACCTGATGCTGACAGACCGTGATGATTTCTACAGGAACTATACCTTCCTCGTGACAGGCATGACCATCTTCCTGTTGGTATCCACGCTCTTCCCCAACGTACAGCATCTCCGTCCCTATGTGATGCCCAGAGACAACGTGTTCTCAAGAATGGTTCAGGGACTTTACGCAACGGATACACCGACCAACCTCTGGCCGAGCATCCACGTCTACAACTCCATCGGAGCATTCTTGGGCGTGGCTTACAACAAGAAGCTCGGCAGCAGCAGGTTCATTAAGTACGGAGCATTCACGTTAAGCTTCCTCATCATCCTTTCGACGCTGTTCCTTAAGCAGCACTCGATGTTTGATGTACTCACAGCCTTCCTCATGGCGGGCGTTGTATATGTGTTCGTCTACAGACTGGACCTTGTGGCCGGCTTCAGACATTCATATCATATGCGCAAGGACGCCAAGGAGCGCGAGGCATATATGACCAAGTAATTACACTTACACATGCCAAGAACCCTGTCGTGAGACAGGGTTCTTTTTATATCCTTCGCAAAAAATGATGTCAATTGAATTTGAAGAATCTCTGAGCTATCCGATAGCCCGTGGCGGACACCTTACGCCCGCCTTTTCCCGGCAGGTTCATTGTCGTGCCTAAGAGCCCGAGCCTTAACCTGTAGAACAGATACGAATCACTGCACTTGAGATATCTCCAGAGTTCCTTCTTTTTCTCAAGATTCTCCTCAGTATCGGATAATATGAGCATGATCGAACTTATCGTAGTGATGATATCCAGATAATTGATCATATAATCACGAAGTCTCTTATTGGCGAATATCTTCTTCTTATTCTCCTTCATATAGTCGATCATTATCTTATTGACGCGTATCTGCTGATCCACGCGGCTTATCATCACCTTCTCATTGACGGACTGATCTTCCCTTCCTATATAATAGCGGTAAAAATTCACGTCCATGTAATACATCGTCTTCACATACGGGAGCGGCTCGAAGACGAACACATTATCCACATAGAAGGTATGCTCCGGAAGCCTTATGCCCGCTTCCTTAAGAAGCTTGGTACGGAATATCACGGAATGCATGAGAATATACTGTCCCTTATGGAAGTGTCCGACCCTGTCCCAGCCGAAGAGTTCATCTTTAGGCAGGGCATGACCGAATCTCATAACCTTCTTCTTCTCAGCCCCTTCCTTCTCATAGACAAAGTTGCTGATGAGCATATCAAGGACCTTATCCGAACCGGACAGTTCTCTTAACTTGTCAAGGATCTCCATATAGGCACTCTCCTTGACCCAGTCATCGCTGTCCACAACCTTATAGTACAAGCCCGTAGCCGCATCAAGTCCTGCATTGACGGCTGATCCGTGACCGCCGTTTTCCTTATCTATCACCCTGACGATCGAAGGGAACGCCTTCGCATATCTGTGTCCGATCGCCGATGTATCATCAGACGAACCGTCATTGACCACGATTATCTCCACATCCTCTCCTCCGACAAGGAGAGACTCTATGCATTTTCCCATATATGCCGCAGAATTATAGCACGGGATCGCTACCGATAATAACTTCATTTATGTCTCCTATCTGAGTCTGTTAGTCTCGAATCTTCCTCTTACATGCAGGCTGTCCATAAGCATCTTATATCTCTCGGGAAGACTGTGTTCCCTTCCGATATCAAAATCCATTACGCCTGCCATGATGTCAATATCATCATCATTTACCGTATCCTGAAGCCGCTTAAGGATCTCTATCCTCTCACTCGTCGTGTCCGCGTCGAGGAAAGCCTCCACAAGGGGCTTAAGGCCGTTAGACTCGGGCTCCTCATCATTCATGAGCACAAATCTCATATCCTGCTCCGCATCCGGATACTTTGCTCTGTCTACAGGCGATTCAAACATGTCACGCGGTCTCGCATAGGTCTCATGAGAACCGTAAACATCCTGATATATGACCATATCCTCGCCGGTCTCCGTATGTTTGGCCAAGGTAACAACCTTATATATGCCGCCCTTAAAATGTCTGTACACCTGTCCTGCTTCAATGCTCATCTCATCCCTCCATCATATGAACAGTCCGTATTCTTCGTATCATGCTCTTATCTGCTTATGTTCGTTATCAGCAGTTCCACTCCGGTCTCTGCATCTATATCACCCTTCTTGACCGCATGGTCGGTAGAAGCGCATGCTTCAAGGATATTGATGACCTCCCCGTAAGTAAACTTTTTGACCTGAGCAATATACTTGCCGGTCACATAGGGGCTCAGTCCGACCTTGGGAGCTATCTTTGCCGCGTTCAGTCCTTTATCCAGAAGATCTCCTATTTGAAGTATGTAATTGAACTGCCGTTCTATAAGGGCCAGTATCCCGAACGGAGACTCCTTCATGCCAAGCAGCTCTCTGTACATCCGCAGAACCTCGGAGCTTTGCTTAAGACCGATCCTGCTTATCATGTCAAACACTCTGTTCTGAAGCGTGACGGTACATACGGCCGCTATATCCTCTTCGGCGATGACATTCCTGCCCATGGTATAGGAGATCAGTTTCTCAAGCTCCGTGGATATCGTATACATATCCGTTCCCACCGTCTCAAGGAACACGTCGAGGGTACGGGCCGTGATCTGCTTATTTTCCTTCTTGAGCCTTCCCAGTATCCACTTCTTCAGAGTATCATCATTCTGTGTATCGAAGCTTACGACCATGCCCGCTTTGTCTATGGCCTTATAGAGTCTGCATCGCTTGTCCACAGACGTCTCAACAAGGATTATGACACTAGTGTCAGCAATGCCTCCGGAGATATAATCTGCCAGTGCATCATTACCATCCTTTGCAAACCCTGTATTTTCCAGTATTATGACACGTCTGTCAGCAAGGAAGGGCATAGTTTCCGACAGGTCTATCACTTCTCCGACATTGATATTCTTACCCTGATAATAGGAATAATTCATGCTGTCATCAGGTGTCGTAAGGGCATCCTTAAGCTTATTCTTATACTGTACCCTTAAGTATGCCTCATCGCCGTATAAGAGATACACCGGTTTGTATGTATCATTTTTAATATCATTCAACAATCTTTGCATATCAGACTATAAAAAAGAGCCTATATGATACTATAGGCTCTTGCAAAACCACTCTGTATTACTTAAACAGGTCTCTGTACCACTCCAGTGTATTGATATATGCCTTATATACATCATCCATGGCTATGTTCTCGATCACCATGATACGGGAAACTTCCTGCCAGTTACCTCCCTCATAGGCCTCTAAGAAGCAGAGGATCTTGAAGTATGAACCCTTATGATCCACGAGTGCCTCCCTGATATTCTTGGATACGTTCATAAGATCCAGAGCGTCAGGCATAGGCTTCTCCAAGATGAGATCGATAATCGAGAACAGTCCCATAAGGAAGAGTTCCTGTGACTGAACTGCCATCTCGAATAACGGCGCCAGTTCCTCCGCAAACTTGGCACGGAGAAGCGAAAGTCTCGAAACCTCGCTGGGCTTGTCCGCACAGAGCTCCTTGGTGATGGCTGTGGTGATCCACTTGCGCAGCTCCTTCTGACCGAGCATGGCTGCCGCATGTCTGATGGATGTGATCTCCGAATTGCGCGCCATCCTGTTAACTATCTCCAAAAGGCTCATTACAAGGGCCGTATCACGTCCTATGACATCTGCCGCCTCTGTCAGGTCAAAATTGCTGTCATTGACAACATTCAAAAGCTCGATGTAGTTGAGCTTCAGAGGAGCGACCTCTGTATCACCCTTATTGACGGGCATTCTGTAGAACTCGCCTTCATAGTATTCATATCCGCCCTCTGCCTTAAGCTCTTCGAATATCTCCTGTGACTGGAGATTACCGGCAATAAGGCTCACACCGGGATACTGCGCCTTGAAGTATATCTTGGCCTTACTGATCACGATCTTCTGATGATTGAGTATCACATAGTCAACCCTTGACAGTATCTCCTTATAGGGTTCGAAGTCCTGTACGCCGAGCTTGCGTATCGCGAACTTATAGCCTTCCTTGCGAAGCTCATCGATCCTCTTGATGTAATCCTTCATCGGCGTTATCGAATTATCCATGAGAAGTACAATACGACTGTGAGGAGCATGACACTGACCGTTGATGTCGCCGAAAATGGAGATGTTGGTGATCGGTATGAAAATCTCCACATCATCCGGCAAGGTCTCCAAGCCCACACTGTCTATGACTTCAAAGCTTGGGATATTAACGGCATCGTACTGTGTGGCTGTGCTCAGATACCTGGCATCCAGAAGGAAATTCTTCTTCTGCCCGTACAGCGAATACGCCTTAACCTTCATATCCTGATCAAATAATGGAATTAATGTGGCTAGCATAAGCCCCTCCTGTTGAAAAATAATTTATGCCTGTCAAGATTCATTCATCTTGAATCTCGAAGCGATCTCTCTTAATCCTCTGACGGCATCCATACACTCTGACACCGCATCCCTGTTGTCTACGGTAAGAGCAGTGATGTCCTGAGTCTTGCCTGCGATATCCGTAACTCCGAATGATGACTCTCCGACGATACCCGCGATCTTCTGCAGCGATTCAGCCACGACTGCGATCTCTCCCGTGAGCTTGTTGACCGAATCATCTATGTTCTCCATATTCTGCTTGAAGCTGTCGGCATCATCACTGTACTGACTGCTCACTTCAGTAAAGGAGTCATAATCCTTGATGACCACATTCTCCAGGAATTCCATGGACTCCGTGAGAGTCTCGCTCATCCTGGCAACTACTTCATTGACCTCGGCAACGATCTCATTAATACCCGTAACGGTATTGGATGTCTGATTGGCAAGCGCGCCAATCTCAGTAGCAACGACCGCAAAACCTCTTCCGGCCTCTCCTGCTCTTGCAGCCTCTATATTGGCATTCAGCGCAAGAAGTGATGTCTGACTCGAGATGGCCATTATGGCCTCCGTAAGATCATTGATCTTGGATACGGTCTGTGCATCGGCTATAGCTCTCTCCGTCTTGACCTTCATATCCTCATAGAGAGATGTCACCTTCTGCTCGGCAGCCTGTGTAGACTTCTTAAGCTGTTCAGCTCTCTCCTTGATCTCCACTGCCTGCTTTTGTCCGTCGCCTGACAGTTCCTGGATGATCTCGGCATCGTCATTCATCTGCTGGATATTGGCCTGGATATTGTCTGCAGATGCAGATGTCTCCTCCATGCCTTCCGCAAGCTCCTCCGTAGTCGTCGAAGCATCCGTACACATCGAATCTATCTCTATCGAAGAATCGGCAACCTGTGAAACCCTCGAATCCAGAGTATCACTTGAACGGTTGATCTCTCCCACTATGCCTCTTAAGCTGTCTCTCATAAGCTTGAGAGCTCTGGCTATACTTCCTATCTCATCCGTGCGAAGCTGCAGATTCTTGGCTCTGCCCTTGGATACGAAGTTAAACTCCGCCGTCTCCACAACCATGTCCTTGATAAAGGTCAACGGCTTGGTCAGCATCATCGAGAAGATAACTCCGCCCGCGCCACAGATGACTATTATCCCGATAAGAAGAATGATCCCCAGCGAACGGACACTGCTCATAAATGAAAATGCGTCCTTCTCATCCGCAGTCACCAGAAGGATGCTCCTGTCGGATAAGATACGGTAGCCCGCTATCTTGTTGGCACCCTTGAACACATATGTCACAACGGCATCCGGCGGTGTCTTACCGGCCTTAAGCTCTGCCACTATTCCCTTCACCACTTCGTTCTCGACGGGATTGCCTACCCTGTCCTTCGTGGGATGGTATAACGTGATACCCTCGGATGATACGAGATAAGCATAGGAACTGCTCAATCCCTTGACCTTTACATCAGCAAGAAGCGCATTGTAATCCTCGTAAGCAAGCTCACGTCCGGCCGCTATCTCCGTATTGACCAAAGCACCGTATGCAGTAGCCAGATCGCCGATATTATTCTCCACGGCTGTCTTCACCTGATCCTTGGTCAGATCGGAGAACATCACTATGGATATCGCTGCCGCTACTATGGCACTGACTATCGCAAGTATGGCTATCTTGAGAGCTATGGACCTGACAAACGGTGTCTTATCGTGAAGATCCTCGGCTGTGAGCTTGGCTCTCTTAGCCTCATACTTCGCTGTCCTGCCTGACTTATCACCCATTATCATCCCCTCCGTGATGATACTAATTACACAGATGTTTAATCTGTTTAATTATAACATAATTACCAAAGAATTCGATAGTTTTTTGCACAAATTCAGAATATTTGCAAAAATTGCATTTATTATAGGTATATATTATGCCTTAGATATTGAATTTATGTCCTCATGAGAGTAAAATGATTATCAGCATATTTTTTCGGATACACTATGCAAGTATCACAGATATGAGAAGGGATGATGATTATGGAGAAAAAGAGTATTGATTGGGCAAACCTTGGATTCGGATATATGAAGACCGATTTCCGCTATGTATCCAACTACACGAACGGAGCTTGGGATGAGGGTGTCATGACCGAAGACGATATGATCACCATGAGCGAATGCGCCGGTGTACTGCAGTATGCACAGACCATTTTCGAAGGTATGAAGGCATACACTACAGAGCAGGGCAAGACCGTGGTATTCCGCCCCGATCTCAATGCCGAGAGAATGATAGATTCAGCCAAGAGACTTGAGATGCCTCCTTTCCCCAAGGAGAGATTCTTAGACGCCATAGACAAGCTCGTTAAGGCCAATGAGGCTTGGGTACCTCCCTACGGAAGCGGAGCGACATTATACATAAGGCCTTATATGTTCGGTATCAATCCCGTTATAGGCGTTAAGCCCGCCAACGATTATCAGTTCAGAGTATTTGCGACTCCCGTTGGTCCTTACTTCAAGGGCGGCGTAAGACCGCTTACGATCAAGATAAGCGACTTCGATCGTGCCGCACCGCACGGAACAGGTCATATCAAGGCAGGACTTAACTATGCGATGAGTCTTCATGCCATAGTTACGGCACATGAGGAAGGCTTCGATGAGAATATGTATCTCGATGCCGCTACACGTACGAAGGTCGAGGAGACAGGCGGTGCGAACTTCTTATTCGTAACAAAGGACGGCAAGGTAGTCACACCCAAGTCAAACAGCATCCTTCCTTCGATCACGCGTCGTTCACTCATGCAGGTTGCGAAGGATTACTTAGGACTCGAGGCTGAAGAGCGCGAGATACATGTGGATGAGCTTAAGGACATGGCAGAATGCGGACTGTGCGGAACCGCTGCCGTTATCTCACCCGTAGGCAAGATCGTGGATCACGGCAAGGAGATCTGCCTTCCTTCCGGAATGGATGAGATGGGCCCCATCACCAAGAAGCTGTATGATACCCTTACAGGTATCCAGATGGGCCGTATCGAAGCTCCCGCAGGCTGGATACACGTAATAGAATAAGATTTATAACAGCAATGCATAATTGGTGCATATACAGAAAAAGCGCAGGCCGGCCATTCGCCGTACCTGCGCTTTTTCTATGCCTTATATGTATCAACATCAACCCATTCTGTCTCAATGTAAGATGAAAAGCTCTATCACAAATACCACTATGCAGGATATAACCGAAACAGGGAAGAGTCCCGCCCCGAACCATGCCAACAGTATGGCCGCGATGAATGCGACGGTTCCCGATATCGGGGAACCCGTAGCCTGCGTGATCGTCGGGAATGTCATGACTGCAAGCGTCACATAGGGCACATAGTATAAGAAAGATTTGATGAACCTGTTCTTGATCTCGCCCCGTATCAGCGTAAGAGGCAGCACTCTTATAAGGTAGGTGACGCCGGCCATTATGAGCATATATACATATATATTATGTTCTCTCATCACTCCTGCCTCCCTTCTGCGGTCGCCCCGGACTCATCATGTCCGCCGCTTTTCACGGAACCGTAAGGATCCTCTTTTACGGGGAAAAGAAGGGCTGCTGCCGTAGAGATCACCACTGTCAGCAGGATCACCTTAACTCCCGAAGGGATAAAGTCAAAGAACCTCACATATGTAAGGACTGCGCTGAGCACCATCGATACGGACACAAGTCCCAGTATCACCCTGCTCTTGCGCGCAGGCGGGATGATGATCGCTATGAACATCCCATAGAGCGCCACGCTTAACGCACTTACGACTCTTGCGGGCAGCACATTGCCCATGACTACTCCGAGATAGGTTCCGAGCGTCCACCCGGGAACCGTGAGCAGCATGGCCCCGTATGCATACAGGGGATTGAGCTTGCCCGGGACACTGACGCATATTCCGAACACTTCATCCGTCACGCTGTATCCTACAAGGAGCCTGTGGAAAAACGGCGTCTTCTCATCGAACTTCTGAGAAAGTGCAGACGACATCAGCATGTAACGGGCATTGGTGACGAGGATCATCACTGCCATCGTGGCATATCCGGCACCGTCCCTTACCATCGTAAATCCCGCATACTGTCCGGCACTGGCAAGATTGGTCAGACTGACTATCGCGGCCTGTAACGCAGAAAAGCCTGCACTCTTGGCTGCTATTCCAAGAGTGAAGGCCACCGCAAAATACCCAAGCGCTATGGGTATACCGTCTCTGTTTCCGTTACGAAATGCCTGTCTGTTGCTCCACATGTCTGTATATTCCGTCCCTCAGATGATCCGTCAGAAGAACTTTGTGACGTCATCCACTGCCTTACGCTTAGGCATCTCGGGATCTGCTGCTCTTACGCCCACGCTTATGACGCTCACTACTCTCTGGCTCTCGGGGATTGAAAGCTTTTCTCTTAACTTCTCACCGTCCCTGATACCCATGATGAGCGTATCAAGGCTCATGTCTCTTGCTCTTAATATAAGATTCTCATTCTGAAGGCCGAGGTCATATGCGCCCCACTCATCACCGAGCTCGTTCTCCGCAACGCCCTCTCTGGTGAATCCCGATCTCTTCGTCTCAAATGCCGTTACGATAAGAGCCTTGGCGTTCGTGCAATTATTGGCGTTGAACTCAGGGAGACATTCCGACTTGATCTCATCCATTTTTGCCGGATCAAGTATCACATAGTAACGCCCGGTCTGAGAGTTCTTCCATGTCGGCGCCTGAATGGCTGCAGCGATAAGCTCCTTGACCTGATCCGCCGTCACCGTTGCATTATCCTGATACTGCCTGATACTTCTGCGTGTCTGTATTGCCTGCATTAATTCCATATTATCACCTCCATTAACCAATGTACCTGTATATTCTACCATAAAAAGAGGATTCTGTGATATTATATATTCGATATGTGTCTGTATCCGGCACGAACACTTAAGACATGAAGCAGGCAGGGGTCTTACACGGGAGGTGTATGCATCATGGCAGCAAAAAAAGAGGGAAGAAACAAAAGCGAAAAGAGATACAGGAAGATAAAGCGGTCGCACGTATGGACTTCGATAGTTGAATTCCTGGTGTTCTCGGCAGTATCTGCAGTAGTACTGGCATTTGCGCTGCAGACCTTCGGTTCATATGTGATCGACACCAAGATAGGTGCCGAGTATGAGAAGATCAGCTATATGGCCAGAATATACGACAACGGCCTTAAGAACAATGACGACAACATATATAATCTGTTAGTCGAAGAGGGACGGGACTATGTGATAACCGACAGCAGCGGTGATGTACTGCACGTAAACGGCAAGGATACCCGCGGTGAGCAGAACGGTTATGTCCGTCTTACTTCTCATGATCAAAGAGTTCTTGTGTACACGGATAAGGAGAGAGGCTTTGTCTATCCCGCGAAGGGCGAAAAGCTGGGATTGCATTTTCGGGAATTTGCAGAATGGATGAGTAATGACGAGGATATCGAGGAAAAGGATACGGATTACGCCCTTGCGCATAACACGAGCATAATCAATCTCCCCATATGGATATCCATAGATGTCGATAACGGTAATAAGCAGTTCATAGGCAAGGCCGTCTTCAGTTCGAACAGGCGTGACATCAATCTGTTCATAGCCCTCATCGGATCAATGGTCGGCCTGATGGGCATCATCCTTATCACCATGCTTGTTGCCGGTGTCAGGAATTTTATCAAGCAGAGGCGCATGCTGTCCTTATTCTTTACGGATGTTGTGACGGAAGGTCACAATCAGACGTGGCTCATGGTCAAGGGAGAACAGCTTATACGCAAGAGATCAGGCGCCAAAAACAGGTTTGCGGTAATCTCTCTTAAGTTCGTTAATTACAATACTTTCTGCATATGCCACTCCGTATCGGAGGGCGACAAGATGCTGTGCAGGATATACAAACTCTTATGCAGTAAGCTTCGAAGACATGAGACCTGCGCCCATCTCGGACTCGGTGCCTACGGCCTGATACTGAGATATAACAGCGAAGATGAATTACGGCAGCGGCTCGGCGGTATAATCGGAGAACTCGAGAATATCGACTCGGATCACAAATTCTACTTCCGTGCCGGCGTATCGCTCACGGACAGAGCGATCGATTCAGAGGGCGATCCGGTCAAGCCGAAGAGCATCAAGTTCGATACCGAATTCAACCATGCGACGGGCGCCAGACTCTCCTTAGGACCCGGCGAAGATTCGGGTATCGCCTTCTTTGACGATAAGCTCATCGATGAGCAGAAATGGCTCGACAAGGTTCAGGAGATGCAGCAGAGTGCGCTTGATAATGAGGAATTCCTGGTCTATTACCAGCCCAAGTACGATCCCAATACCAATAAGCTAAAGGGCGCTGAGGCTCTGATACGCTGGAATAATCCCGAATTCGGTCTCATCCCTCCGGGTAAGTTCATTCCTATCTTTGAGAACAACGGTTTTATCACCGAGATCGACCACTATATGATACGTCATGTGGCATCGGACCAGAAAGCATGGCTGGACAGGGGCTTCGACTGCGTACCCGTATCCGTCAATGTTTCGAGGGCACACTTTATAGAGAATGACCTGGCAGAACAGATAAGGGATATGGTCGACAAGATCGGAACTCCCCATGAATACATCGAGATAGAGCTTACCGAGAGCGCTTTCTTCGATGACAAGAAGGCAATGTTGAATACGATCTCCAAGCTTAAGAGTTACGGCTTTGCCGTATCCATGGATGACTTCGGCTCGGGATATTCTTCGCTTAATTCCCTTAAGGATATGCCTCTGGATGTGCTCAAGCTTGATGCCGAGTTCTTCCGCGGAGATATCAGGGACAAAAGGGCCGAGATCGTCGTATCCGAGGCGATCAGGCTCGCCAAGAACCTCAACATGCGGATAGTCGCAGAAGGCGTTGAGGTCGAGGAACAGGTCAACTTCTTAGCCGGCGAAGGCTGCGACATGATACAGGGTTATTACTTCGCCAAGCCTATGCCCAGGGATGAGTACGAGGCGAGAATGGACGCAAAATAACAGGGACCGCAGCATCTGCATCTGCATGTACATATACTTATACATATACAGCGAAACAGCCCGGGTAAACCGGGCTGTTTTACTTTTACAGACCTATTATTATCAAGGCATTCCGACAGGGCTCAGAATCCCAGGTTGTCATTGACCAGGATCACATGTATCCTGCCCGGATGCTTGGAGAATCTCGTGATCATGAACTGACAGCAGACCGTATCGGGTGACTTACAGTTCATGCACGATCCCGTCTTGGAACAGGGAGTGTTCAGTCCGAATCTCTGTGCATTGATGGGTGCCGCCACGTTTCTGGCTCTCTTGATTGCACCGTCCACATCATCGCATATCTTATTCATTCCTACTATGAACACGACCTTATGCGGTCCGTAAGCGATGGCAGATACTCTGTTGGAGTTACCGTCTATGTTGACGAGTACTCCGTCTTCGGTCATGGCATTGGCACTTGCCAGATACACATCGACATCATATGCCTTGAGCATCGCTTCCCTCGGATCAGCCGCTTCATAACGGTCGATAAACTCATACTCACCCTTCTTAAGAGCATCCACGAGTCCTATCTCGCCCGCGCTCATGCATCCGCCCATCGTGATGCTGCTGCCCTTGGGGATCAGATCCAGCGCGATCTTAAGCGCCTCCTCCTTATCCTTTGCATAGTAGCCGGACATATTGCGTGACTCAAGACCCTTGATGACCTTGGCTGACAACAGTTCGTTTCTCTTAATGATATTCTCGTTCATTGATAACCCTCCGTCCCTTTCTTTTCATTCTTACACCTGCATACGCCTGCAAAGCGACATTACCCTCAGATAGCTCAAAGCCGCAAGCCCGGCTGCGATAAGAGTCAGGATAAGCGTCAGCACCATATGGTTCACCCGCATTCCCAGCACCACCGTCAGCACAATGAGTCCCATGCATATGAACATATTCGGGAACATATATATCATCACTGCCGCACCCTGCTTGATGACCTCTACTTCATTCTCCCAGTCGAGCCGCATGTGCTTGACCCCGCACACGCATCCCCATGCCGTCGAGAAAGCGCACAGAGCGATCCCGAGGATGATATATGCGATCGAATCGACAACCGAAGCCTTCGCCGATATGCACAGACAGATTATCCCGAATGTCATGAACGGAACCGTCAGATACATATTGAAGAGCATCTTGCCCTTAAACAGTGTCGACTTCTCTATGGGCAGGCTCTGAACGATCCAGTAGTTCTTGCCCTCAAGCGATGGCGAACAGGTCGTCGATGACATCATCCCTATGAAGAAATAGATGATAAACGGGATGGCCGGCTGCAGCAGCGCCGTATCTATGGGAGCTCCCTGCGTAACCGTCGCGATTATCTTATCAAATCCGATCACGAGAGTGACGATACTGAACAGGGATGCCAGCAGTATACCCATGGCTCCGTTTGTCATATAAGTGACCGAACCGGTGAGTCTCCTGAATTCCTTGAATGCGATCGCACCTGTCACACTCCTCATCTTCTGCGTCGTCATCTTATACTTCCTGCCGGCAGCATGAGATGTCATGGCAGAGTTGATATTCCTGTATGATCTGCCGACTATACGGAATATAACTGCAAAAAGAATGACACTTACGACTATTAGCAGTAACGCACCTAATACACCCATACCCCTGCCGACCACCGAGTCCGCAAACCACTTAAGCGGCGGGTACATCCTTGCGGCGCTGTCAGTCTTGTCTGATATCATCTCAAGCGTCGCCTCGACCTTATCATTCCTGAACATATCCTCCACGATGAACCTTATGGAGAAACAGAACACGACAAAGATCATGGTAAGGACCGTCTGTACGATCTTGGTCTTCTTAAAGCCTGTGCTTATCCTGGCTATGATAAAACCCAGAAAAGCCGCCCCAAGCATGGGGATTATGGGCAGGAAGAATGAAAGGACAAGCCACAGTATGTATGTGAACACTCCCGGATGCACAAAACGGCCGTATCCCGCCATCATGGCGATCGAGATGCACAGATACCAGGGCAGGCTCTTAAGATACATATATAAGAACTTGCACCCCGCCACCGTCTCAGGCGCAAAAGGAAGCGACATCAACATGTCATACTCCTTAAAGTTAAAGAGATACCCGTTGGTCTTAAACAGAGTGAACACAAATGCAAGTATGCATATCACCAGTCCGCCCATGACAGGTATCGCATCCGTAAGACCGAAGGCTCCGTATCCGAGGCACATGGCAAAACCGTATCCGATCAACATCGCATACAGACAGGCTAATCCTATATATGCACCGACCACCTTGCCGCGGCGTTTCTTTTCCTTGGTATGTCTGTATATATTGCTCTGACTTGTAGACAGCAGCAGTGTCTTAAGAAGTAATATGCTGTTCTTCATTTCCGCTCTCCGCCTCCAAAAAAGTCTCTTCAAGTGAATGTCCTTCGGTTATCTCTTCGATGCTACCCGATGCGATTATCCTGCCCTGCTTGATGATGGCCACCTTGTTGCAGAGCTTTTCCGCCACTTCGAGCACGTGCGTAGAGAAGAATATCGCTGTTCCCTTCTCACACATCTGCCGCATCATCTCCTTAAGCGTAAATGACGCCTTGGGATCCAGTCCCACAAAGGGCTCGTCCAATACCAAGAGCTTAGGCTCATGAATGAGCGCCGAGATGATGGCCACCTTCTGCTTCATACCGTGTGAATACGAGCTTATAAGATCACCGAGCGCATCCTTTATCTCAAAAGCATCGGCATACTTACCTATCCGCTCCCTGCGCTCCTCGGCTCCTATGCCGAACACATCTGCCACAAAGTTAAGATACTGTATGCCCGTGAGGTTCTCATACAGATCCGGATTGTCAGGTATGTAAGCCGTCACTTTTTTACACTCCATGGGCTCATTCTTGACCGAATGGCCGTCTATGTATATCTCGCCCTCGGTAAAATCAAGCACTCCCACAACGGCCCTTATCGTCGTGGACTTACCTGCTCCGTTGTGTCCGATGAATCCGTATATATCACCGCTCTCAACGGTCAGGCTCACGTTGTCCGCAGCCTTCCTGTCTCCTCCGTATGTTTTGGTATAATTCCGTATCTCTAGCATTGTTCCCATTTTTTGCCGCTCCTTTCCGCTGCTTATACTTACCCTTCTATACTCATATTCCCATAATGCCGTACAGTCTTATATATCAAACTTCGGAGCCTCGTCCATTGTCTCCGATACATATCCGCCGTTTTTCCTGCGCTGCTTTACACATTCCGTAAGAAGATATTCGATCTGACCGTTGACCGAGCGGAAGTCATCTTCCGCCCAGGCCGCGATCGCATCATAAAGTTTTTCATTAAGTCTCAGTGGCACTTGTTTTTTCTCTGCCATATAACACTCCTGTCAGGTCTGTAAGACCGTGGGATCCGATCTGTCCGATAGCGGACTCAGTGTCCCTGTCTGTCATATACCCCTAGTAGAGGCTTCCCGTATTGACTATGGGCTGTGCATCATGATTGCCGCAGAGCACGACTAAGAGGTTTGAAACCATGGCCGCCTTACGTTCCTCATCAAGGTCAACCATCTGAGTCTTCTGGAGGCGCTCAAGAGCCATCTCGACCATTCCTACGGCACCGTCCACGATGAGCTTCCTTGCATCCACTACTGCCGCAGCCTGCTGACGCTGGAGCATAGCCGCCGCGATCTCGGGAGCATAAGCAAGATATGTGATCCTTGCATCCACGATCTCGATACCGGCATATTCAACCTTGCTCTGGATCTCGTCCTTGATACGGCTCGCAACAACCTCCGTAGATCCGCGCAATGACCCGTCATCAGCCACTCCGTCACCTGTCGTGTCAACATTCTCAGCTATATCATAGGGATAGAGCTTGACAACATTTCTGACAGCACTGTCACATTGCAGCGAGAGGTATTCCTTATAGTTGTCCACGTTGAAGACCGCCTTGGCCGTATCTGCCACTCTCCACATAACGGCAACCGCTATCTCCACGGGATTGCCGAGAACATCATTGACCTTCTGCTTGCTGTTGTTGAGTGTCATGACCTTAAGCGAGATCTTCTTGGATACGATCCCGTCCGAGTTGACCTTGACACCTGCAGATGTAGCCGCTACGGCAGTAACACCCTTAGACTCCACTATGTCACCGCTCTGACCGAGCTTCGTGCTTGCGGCGGGATTGAATGCGGTGCAGAAAGGATTGACCCAGAAGAACCCGTCTCCCTTAAGTGTCCCCTTGTATCTGCCAAACAGCGTGAGTACCAGTGCTTCACCGGGCTTAAGAACCTTAAGGCCAAGGAAAAGTATCCATCCGAATAACAGGTACAGAATGCATATCAATGACACAAGTCCGCTGCTCATAGCCGCACCCGCGATCGCGCCTATGGTGCATACAATATACAGTACGATGGTCAGGACCATCATAAGTGCTCCGTTCCTGTGTCCTTCGAGCACCTTCTCGCTTGCATTATTGGTTACGATGTTGTTCTCACTCATTTCACTTCCTCCTTAGATTAAGTACATCCTGCGGGCTCTTTGTTTTCTGCGTGGCCCGGCGCTTAGTGTCGGTGCCTGTTTTGCACCTGTCTGCGCTTGCGTATTATTGTGATATCATTATGATATCACAATAATCTCATTTGTCAAGTACAGAATCAAAAAAGAAGCGGCCCGTATCAAAAGCCGCTTCCTGTGCATATCCAATATACCGTCTGTCTCTTCTGTCATATCCTGCATCCGCGCGTATCTCATCTGTTTCTTCAGTATTATCTCAAGCCTTGAATATATCGCCGAACCGCTTCAGATGATGCTTCTTGGACGATGCCACGATCACGCGGTCTCCGGGCTTTACTACGGAAGTCCCGGAGGGTATGATGGGCACTCCGTCCCTTATGATGCCTGCTATCAGCACATCATCCTTAAGAGCAAAGCTCTTATCCATAAACGGCACATTAAGATGCGGTGCATCATCCCTGATCACAAACTCCATGATCTCCGCACGACCTTCAGCTGCATGATAGAGCTTGCCTATATCACTTCCCTCATCATCGCGCTCATGCCAGCGCAAGAACCTCAGCATCTTAAGAGCCGACAGTTCCGTAGGCGATACGGTTATATCGATATTGACCTTATGTAAGAGCTTCACGTGCTCAGGCTTATCCACTCTCGTTATGACAGAAGGGATCCCGCACGACCACGCATACATGCTTATCACGAGATTCGTCTCATCGTTATCCGTAAGAGAGATGAGCACATCGGCATCCGAGACCTTCTCCTCTTCGAGCACGTCTATTATCTCATCACCGGCACATATGACCTTGACGCTTCCGTACTTCTGCATCAGATGCCTGCACTGTTCGGGATCTTCCTCGAGCACCGTGACCGAAGCCCTGTCATCCGCCATGAGATCGAGAAGATTCTCACCCGTCGCTCCGCAGCCCGCGATCACTATCCTGCCGGTCTTGCATTTGCTTATCCCCAGCCTGTCAAGGATCGAATCCATATTCTTCTTATCAGCCGTGATATCGATGCTGTCGCCTTCCTTAAGCTCATAGTCACCGCCGGGGATCTTCAGCTTATCGCCCCTTGTCACGGTCGTTATGAGAAAATCGGACGAGACTGACTTCCTTATGTTCGCCAGTGTCTTGTCCGCAATGGGCGAACCCTTGAGGACATTGAGATTGATCATCTGTATATTATCTTCCCAGAAGCCTTCAAACTTCATATATCCGGGCATGCCGATATTCCTGTATATCTCTTCGGCCATATCAGACTTGGGCTTTATGAGGTAATCAATGTTATATTCCTTCTTAAGGTCTTCCTGCTCGTTGACAAAGTCAGGGTGGAGAATACGTGCCGCTGCCTTCAGAGTACCAAGGGACTTGGCCTGCATGCAGCTTAAGAGATTGATCTCATCCGTATGAGTGAGCGCAACAATGGCATCCGCCACATCCGCACCGGCTGCCTTAAGAGTGTCTCTGGATGCACCGCTTCCGACAATGCCGTTAACATTGAATCTGTCAGTTATCAAGTCGACGAGTTTTTTATCCTTATCTATGACAGTAATGTCATAATCCGTTCCCGAAAGATACTTAACGAGCAGCCGCCCTGTCTGTCCCAATCCTACCAATATCACTTTCATATCATCTTACTCCGTTTTATAATGAATCACGCGCCGTGATGCCAGCCTTGTCTCTGAGTGTCTTAAGCCTGTCGGCCTTATGCTTCTCAAGCGCAAAATATACCTTCTTAACCGACAGTCCCTGGAACAGGACTGTATAGAAGATCGTCACATATGTCACGACCATGAATATTCCGTATACCTCCTCAGGCAGATATGCGGCCGTTCCGAGCGCCAGTGCCAGAGACAGTCCACCCTTGAGCGCAGACCATGTCATGAGTGTCACATATTCCATGAGGTTATAGTTACCCGGTATCTTACGACCGGTAAGAAGCGCACTTAATGATACACCGAACATCCTTGAGAGTACCACCAGAATAAGGGATGCCGGTATTATGACCGCCATATGTACACAGGGTTTTAAGTCAAGAACTAAGAGTCCTATCATGACAAAAAGCACCGAATTGAGGATGCTTTCAAGTATCTCCCAGAAGTCCTTATAGAACTCCGAAGGGTCGACAACCTTAACGGTCCTCTCCATCTTATCCATATTGTATGAGAAGTACATTCCGCAGACAACGGAAGCGATGACGCCGGAAAAGCCCAGATGCTCGCATATCATATATACAAGTGAGACATCCAACAGGGATATGAGGATATACCTTATCGGATCCCTTGTAAGTTCCATGAGCTTGAATAACAGGAAAGATACAACAAGCGCCACGGCGACCGCTCCGGCTATCTCCTTGAACATGAGCGTGAAGAAGTTGTCATTGCCGCTTCCCAGTATAATCGACCTTACGAATACAAAGAGCGTGACACCCGTACCGTCATTGAATAATGACTCGTTCTCTATGACAGAGCATACATTCTTGGACAGGCCGATCTTGTTGAGTATCCCCGTCGCCGCAATGGGGTCCGTGGGAGATACCACGCAGCCTAAGAGTATGCACATCCATATATCCATGGGCAGATGCAGCAGAGTCGCGATCCCGTAGAAGAGAGCTCCGTAGAGGAAGGATGATATAAGCGTCGTTAAAAGCGCAAGCAGGCATATGGGACGCAGGTTCTGTCTGAACTTACCCATATTGACCTTACCGGCTCCCGCAAAGAGCATGAAGCACAGCATCCCGTCCATCAGGTATTCTTCAAAGCCGAACTCACCCAAGCCCTCCACGAATGAACCGATCGCATCCGTCGGAGAGAACATCTTAATGACCAATAAGACTAAGGATATGATGAGTGAAAACATGATCATCGCGATATCGCTCTGGATATGGAATACCTTCTCATTAACTATCCCGATGAACACGATATATGCAAGTATTATTATCAAAAAAACAAGGATCTTCATATTATGACACTCTTCCTGCAGTATCCGTGACAGGGCGGACACAAATACTGTTGCATGACTTAAGCCCGTATGATATACTACGAAAGTTACTGCGGATGTTAACTCCTTCCCATCCGCCAAATATCCTAAAGGAGGCAACAAATGAAGAAGAACATATTATTCATCACTCAGGCAGCGGTGATAGCTGCCATCTATGTCGTGCTTACGATGATCGCCGCAGGCTTCGATCTTGCGAGCGGAATGATCCAGGTACGATTCTCAGAAGCTTTAACCGTGCTGCCATACTTCACTCCGGCAGCGATCCCCGGACTTGCGATCGGATGTCTTATCAGTAATACGGTCACGGGATGCATGTTACCCGATGTGATCTTCGGTACACTGGCTACGCTGCTCGGCGCTATCGGTTCATGGTATTTAAGAAGGAGTAAGATACTTGTGACCATCCCGCCTGTCATAGCCAATGCACTCATCATTCCCTTTATCCTTACATATGCATATAAGATCCCGGGCGGGATCCCCTTACAGATGCTTACTGTAGGTGCAGGCGAAGTATTATCATGCATGGTCATCGGTTCGGTTCTCTTAAGGGCTCTTGCTCCTGTATCGCGCTACATATTCACACAGGACGAATAGATCATCTTCTGTATTTATCGCGCACTGTTCTCATATCATACATCTTCCGGTCGGCCATCTCAATGTACTCATCGAGACTCGTCATCCCTTCCTTAACCGGGAGGACTACACATCCGTAACTTACGCCTACGGAATACGGATTGGAATGAGAGTTGTTATACTCCTCGATACCCTTATCCACCTTCTCCGCGAACTTCTCAAGTTCCGGATCATCCCTGTCCACGGCAGCGAATATCAGGAACTCATCTCCGCCCAGGCGAACCGCCCTGCTGCCGGCGGGCGATGCATCCTTAAGTTCACCGGACACCACGCGGATCGCTTCATCCCCGACCGCATGTCCGTACGTATCGTTCAGATGCTTCAGTCCGTTCAGATCGGCGACACAGACAAATACATCCTTCCCGCTGTTTTTGGCCTCATCGATGACGATATCCGAATAGTACTTGAGCCCCTTCCTGTTATAGCATCCTGTCTGCTCATCCGTCATGTTCTCTTCAAAAAGTGCATCGAACTTATCCTGAAGGCCCTTAAGGATCGCCCTCTCCTCCGCTTCCCTGGCAAGCTCTGCAGTCTTCTTCTCATCGATATCTCTTATCATGAAGATACAGTCATTACCTTCCGTGCTGTCTTCCGAAGTCGTATTGCACATGACGATCTCAGACCAGTAGTACCTCCTGTCGGCATGTCTTATCCTGCACTCCATCGAGATATGTACATGATCCGACAGTCTCTTTACATAGATATCGCGGGTCGTAAACCGCACGAATTCCTCTCTGTCCTCCGGATGTATGTTCTTCTTAAGGCTTCTGCAGAGTTCCTTAAATGATCCGCTCTTATCATCCTCTTGTGAGCCAACGGTAATATTGTCCAACTCCCTGTTGTGGTCGACAAGCTCATACCGGCCGCTGTCGTCATCAACAACCGCTATCATCTGAAATAAACTGCGTATTGAATTGTCTATAAGACTTCTTATCATATCGTATTAGCCCTGTGTTTACTCATTTTATAACTGCTGTCATCCCTGTCGTTCAGATCTCCGGACGCTCTGTTCCTCTATTATATCACTTATGGTTCATTATAAGCAAAAACAGGCAGCGGATCGCTGCTTTTGCAAAGAAAAAGTCCCGAAGGCTTTAGTGCTTTCGAGACTTTTGGTGATTTAAATTCAACCCTGTTATTTCTTGATCGCGTTGAAGATGGCGATAACGATACATGCGCCAACCACTGATGTGATTATCTGACCGATAAGCTTCGTTGCACCGAACCCTATGAGCCCGAATACGAATCCGCCCACGAAGCCGCCGACTATACCTAAGATAATGTTCATTAACAGTCCGGTGTTCTTCTTCATGATGAGGCTTGCAAGCCATCCTGCTACCGCGCCTATTACTATAGAAGCTATTATTCCTGTCATATCTGTTCCTCCTTGTGATTATCCGATCCGGTGTTACCCGATGTCATCAATCAAAAACGATCTTTACACTACCGACTGTCTTCTCGGGTGCAATATACATCTTTACAAAACTGCCGACCTGAATATCATGCGCTTCCTTCTCTTCCTTCTTGATCGAAGCATCCGCGATAGTGATCGTGTTCTTCTCATTATTGTCGAGAGTCTTGTTGAACCATAACAGTCTCAGGTCGTACTTGCCGCCCTTCTCAGTCATCTTGGCTACCATAGCCTCCTGAACCCAGGCCTTCTCCTCAACAAACTCTGCTTCCGCCGACATAAGGCGATCCTTCTGCTCATCGCTAAGCTTAGAGACCATCTCATCGCGCTCCTTGGAGTCCTTCTTAGCGATCACATAGACAACTCCGACAAATGCGCCAATGATCGCTCCCATAATTACATATCCCATTTTTCTTCCTCTCTTCCATTGAGTTTCTTTTTCTTTTCGGTTATTTGTACCGGCAACTATAATACCACATTCCGGGCGAAAAATCTAAAAAATCCCTCCACATAAGTGGAGGGATAATATTTGCATCACTTTTTAACGCAACATCATCTTAAGTACTTGTTGACCCATTCATAATCGAAAAAATCGTCAGAATCTACTTCTTTAAGAAATACCGTAATAGTCTGAATTTTTCCTGAATCAATATCGTCTATAATCCAATAACCATTTTCCGAAACAAAGCATTCATCATCGTCATCATATTCCAAGTTTTTCTCTAATGCCTCGAGTTTCTTCATATCATCACCGATACCTATTCCATTAGGTAGCTTTCCACTGCAATTTGCCTCAAAACTCATTTCAAATAAGATATCTTTAACAAAGCTCATGGATAGAGATGAATCGACCGTAATGTATACCCATGGAATTGGTGGAGTACAGTCCTTATTGCTGTCCATAGTCTGATTAAAAGGTATCTTATTCTGCTTTAGGTAGTCTCGCACTTCAGAAAGTGTCATACCTAATTTAAGAGACTCTATGCCTTGATATGGCATAATATTTTCTTTTAATAATCCATTCATTTTTTCTTCCTCCTTGGATAAAGGATGAGTGCTTTCTCCTTACCATCTGTTTTATACTTATCTTCTTTGGAGACAATTTTGTATTTTCCACCGTCAATTGTACTGACCTTGACATATGGAACCTCTCCATGCCTTTTGGATTTAGGAGAAACCTGCACTACAGTAACATTTCTTTCCTTTGAAGTATTCTTTACTACAATTCTTATAGCCTTAGAATCTTTTTTCTTGGATCTTTGAACCTCTACCTAGTAACCCTGTTTCTCTAATTCCTTTTTTAATCGAGGGACAGACTTCCCAAGCAGAAACTCTCTGTGGTTTTCAAAGCTTTCTTGCCCCTTGAAAACTGTTGAAAACAACCACATGAAGTTGTATTACCCGTCTTTAAGTCTGACGCTCTTACATCACATTCATTACCACATTCACAAATGCAATGCCACACTCTTTTATGCTGTCCTGATGGCTGAATATGGTCTGCAGCTCTATACATCACAGTAAGCTTTCCATATTTGTTTCCTGTAAAGTCTTCAAACGCTGGCATACACTTCCTCCACGAACAAAACCAACCCTAGCCACATATTATTGACAATAATACAATCACTCCTCCCACCTAATATCAATTATAACGCAGGCCATAATATCAGAAAATCAATTTTCATCCCAAAAGTTTAATTGTGTGCCTACTGTGTGACTATTAATTGTTTTTATAGCGTTATTCCATTTTTTGACATAAACAAAACCCCCGAAAAATCGGGGGTTTTTGAAAAATCAATTTTATATGATTATCTCTTGC
>Ga0129306_1000117_pt1 | contig 133410 bp, 98 predicted proteins | sample P827metagenome_FD_94438 | JGI IMG/M metagenome (GOLD analysis project Ga0129306, IMG submission 94438) | Capybara group fecal microbial communities from Wisconsin, USA - P827 metagenome | ecosystem: Host-associated > Mammals > Digestive system > Large intestine > Fecal | place: USA: Wisconsin...
AAGCAACAAACCGAGACCTACTTCGTCAACGAAAAAATCAATATGCCCGTTGTATCTATCAGCGTAGACCCGTATTATGTAAAAGAATACCTCAACGCCAGCCCATGCCTGCCAAACCCTTGCAAAGAAGCCAAGTTTTGGGAAGATGTTGAATATCCGGCACACGTGGAATATTTTGCCAACGGAAGTTCCTCGAAAGTGAAAGCTTTTGAAATAAACGCAGGGCTTTCAATTGCCGGAAACTACAGCAGAAATTTTGAAAAAAAATCCGTTGAAATAAGAATGAGGAAAGAATATCAATCCGGAAAAATACATTATCCTCTATTTGAAACACGGCCGGAAAAAAGCGCATTCAAAGGATTCAAATTACGCAACAACGGAAATCGCTTTGAAAGAGATCTTTATGAAGATGCTTTGGCAACAAGCCTTCTTGAAGGAACAAATGTAGACTATCAACGCTCTAGACAGGTTATTGTATTTTACAATGGTAAATATCAAGGAATCTTTGGCATGCAAGAAAAGCTCAATGAGCATTTCATAGAAACCAATTATGGAATAGACAACAACAATGTTGACTTCATCAAAATTATAAATGATAACATATATCTAAAAAACGGCTCTTTGGACGATTATCTTAACACAATACAATTTATTGACAAATCAAACTTTAAAGACGACAGTGCGGCATATCAGTCTGTTGCCAAAATGATTGACATTCCAAACTATCTGGAATATATGGCCGCAGAAATTTTTTATTTCAACAACGATTGGCCTCAAAATAATGTGAGAGCATGGAAAAGTGGAAATTCCCCATGGAAATTCATAGCTTACGACATAGACAATGGTTTCGACTTTTTACCTAAACTCGCCGGGTTTACGGAAAATACAAATATGATTGAGTGGATACTCGGCGGAGGGCGACCAAATTTACCATGTTCCGGCGGGAACAACTACAAATGTTTTGGAAACATTTTTATAAAACTTATCCAAAATTCCGATTTCAAGCAAAAGTTCATCAATCGCGCATCTTACCTGTATTCAACATTTATCAATGGCAAAAAAGTAGCGCAACAAATAGACCTCATAAATAAATCAATCGACCCAGCGCAAATTACAAGAGATTTAGAACTATACACAAGAAATAGTCATAAAAACTCTTGCGGGACATACTTTGAAACAGACGGCAGTTGTTTAAGAACATGGTCCTACAATCGTGACATAACAGTACGAAACGATTTTAAAGAAGCATTTGACCTGAATGACGAAGTTCCCATTACTATAGAAGTAAAAGGCAACGGAATATTAAAATTGGATGATTTCGACATCAAACAAAGCCAAGAATACAAATGGGATGTCTTTGAACATCATCCCATGAAATTGAGCGTAGAATGCCCTACAGCATTTATAGCATGGGAAGACGGTTCAACCGATCCAAACCGGATAATAGACCCTATCCGAGATTCAATATATACAGCAGAATGCCAATAACCGGCTAGTCATCACGGTCTCTTCTCGTTCTTGTGCATCGACGCAAGCGCATTTGAACGGCGGCGGGCAGTTTCCTGCAAATTCACGGATTCGTCGTACTCGTCCACGATTTCGCGACCAAGGATTTCTTCGAGCACGTCCTCCAAGCTCACGATACCCGCGATAGCGCCCCACTCATCCACGACACCCACCATATGACCTCGCTGCTTGAGGAAGCGGAGCAGGAGTTTGTCGAGCGTCAGGCTGTCAGGCACAAGAAGCAGGGGCCGCATCATCTGGCGGAGCTTGATGTCACGTTTGCCTTCCGCAAGCTTGTTGTACGCATCACGGCGGAGCACGATTCCCACCCAGTCGTCCTTCTTTTCGCCATGGAGCGGAACACGGGAGAACGGCCAGTTTCCACGTTCATCCACAGTCTCGCCAATCGTCTTGTCGGCTGGTAGCGAGAACACGACCTGGCGCGGAGTCATCACCTTGCGCACGGCAACGGATTTCAGGGCGAGAATGTTCTTGATAACTAGCGCCTGCTGGCGGTCAATGACATCTTCGCGGAGCCCGAGGTTCACAAGACTATTGATGTCTTCCACGCTGACGTCCTTCTTAGTTTCGTCCTCGCGGGTCCAGCGCTTAGTGAGTGTAAGACAAAGCCAAATAATTCCAGTACAACTCAAAATCTTAGTGATGTAGTAGAACGGCACAGCCACCAGCGGGGCCGCAATCTTTGCCTGTTTCACGCCGAGCGTTTTCGGCGTGATTTCGCCAAAGAGCAGAATCAATATGGTAAGGATGACGGGCAGCGCCATTGCGCCCATGGGCGAGAGTCTCTTCACAGCAAGAGCCGTAGCGAGCGATGCGCCCACGGTGTTCGCTACGGTGTTCACCACCAGCACAGAAGCGATATAGCGGTCGATGTTCTCCTTGACATGCGCAAGGTACCTCGCCGTGAATCTCTTGTGCCGCCGGAGCGATTCCACTGTAGAAGGAGGCACGCTGTAAAAAGAGGCTTCGGTCACCGAGCAGAAAGCCGAAATGGCAAGGCACCCCAAGACAGTCATTACTATCGCAAACATATCAACCTCGATGCTCCCGGCTACTCAAAATCGAAACGCTGCGGTTCGATGGCCCAGAACTGCGTCCGGCCGATTCCGTCCACAAAGTCAAGCCAGGCGGAAACGCCTGTTGCGGGGAGAATCCTAGACTTTTCCGTGTTGACAAAGATGACTTCGATGTTGGTACCCTCGCCGATACCGGCAAGACGCTTAGCTTCTGCGATTGCGGCATCAATGCCGCCTAGTTTGTGCACTAGACCGTACTCAAGAGCCTTCCATCCCATGAACACCCGGCCACCACCATAAAGGGAGTCGATTTCAGCCTTGGGCTTGCCAATGGCCTCGGACACGACACCAACAAAGCGGTCGTAAAAATCATCCATATATTCTTGAAGGGCTGCTCTTTCCTCGTCCGTCCATGGACGGTTGAAGGATTCCGCATCAGAGTACTTGTGCGTCTTTACCGTCTCGGCCTTGAGTCCGAGTTTGTCAAGAAGGCCGGATGCATCGACCTTGCCGCCGTAAATGCCTATGCTACCCACAATGGAATACGGTTCGGCAATAATCGTTTCGGCACCGCAAGCAATGTAGTAACCACCCGAAGCGCCCATATTGCCGATGCTTGCAACCACCGGGATACCCTGTTCACGGACAAACTTGACTGCCGCCCAAATCTTGTCGGAAGCAAGAGCGCTTCCGCCAGGCGACGAGACTCTCAAGACAAGAGCCTCCGCCCCACTGCTGGGGAGAGCCCTCAACGCGTCCAGTACGGACTTTTCCATACGTCCATCTATCGACCCGTCAATATTCAGGAGGGCAATATGGCGGCGCCAACCCCAGTCTTCAAGGAACAATTTCTTGTCCGATGGTTTCCATGTCTTGTAACGGGCCATGGGAACATCTATATCAAAAAACTGCTTGAGCGCATACGACGGGACCTGATCAAGATAGAGAAGCGTATCGGCAAAACCGTTCTGCACAGCACTCTTTGCCGTCAGAAGCGGAACACCGGCCAAGGAATCTATAGCGCGTTTCGCATCGTCAGGATGTACCCCGCGACGAGCAAAGCGTTCTGCCACTGCGGTCGTTATGGCGCTCCAGTAATCGTTATAAAGCTCTTCCCTGTTCGCACGAGCTTCCGCCGACATAGAATCGGCCGTGTATGGTTCCACAGCCGACTTGTAGGCGCCATGACGCAGGAATTCCACCTTCACGCCGAGCTTGTCGAAAAGGCCCTTGTAATATAGCGAAGATCCGCCCAACCCGCGCCAAGAGAAGTGCGCAGAGGGTTCCACGACAATGCGATTGCACGATAGAGCCGCAAGTATAACAGAGGGGCGCAAGTCGTCGACATAGGCAATGACCTTGGAACCCCGAGCAAGAAGTTTTTCTACGTAGCGCTTGATTTCCATCGATATGGCGACACCGCCACGATACCCGGAAAAATCAAGGATCACGATTCCCGCACCAGGATCGTGCAGCAAATGTTCGAAATGGTTACGAACCGTATGGATGCCCATGGTGCGAGAGCCCAAAAAGACAAAGTCGCTTTCGACCTCGCCCACTTCCTTATCCAGCGGGACGCGGTATATCTGAGCCGAAGTCGTCGCACGCGGATTCTTTGCCGCATGATAGCCCCATGCACCGCGCTTTATCATATAATCGTCGAAGAACGTGACCGCAGCGGTATTGTGGCCTCCCAGCGAAGTAGACAAGGTAAGCGTATACTCGCGGGTATCGTCATGGAGCGGCATCTTGAACCCGACACGGGTACCGTAAAGCTCCAGTTCGAAAAGCAAGCGGTGTCTCTTGAAATTCTCGACATCGTAACTCACGCTGAACAGGCTTCCCAAACGCACCGTTGCGCCTAAGTCATGGATCTTCTTCTGCTCTTCGGGTCCACCCTGCAAGAGATTCCGCCCGGTATACCCCAGCGAAACAAAATCCATCGGGCGAACAATCGCACCGGCAGTAAAAAGCCATTCCGTCCCGTTGAAGGCGGCGCTGCGTAAGGCCTCGACTCGAGTTCCAAGGAAAATGGACCGTGCCAACCATTCCGAGCCATGGTTCAAGCTCCAACGGGACTCGTCAAAGCCCTTGCCATCGCGGCTGTAAGAAAATCCCGCCGCCAAGTGATCCAGGTTTCCACCAATACGGAACGTGGAAATGCCGTCGTCAAACTGGTAATCGGTCAAGGCTCCCCAAGAATCAAATGCAGGAATGGCTGCGGGGTTCCCGAAAATGCCATGTCCACCATCAAGCGAGGCGAATTCGGATTCGCCCGGCAAGTAGGCAAAGCAGAATGCCGAAAGCATGAAAAAGGGTAATAAAAATCGCTTCATAATCCGTCTTGTTTACTAGAAGAAGAATGTCGCCACGCCAAATGCGGTTAAGGCTCCGGCTATTCCGTAATACACGCCACGGAGCGTCTGGCGGCGGTCAATGCTGCGTTCCGCTGCATCGCGGTCCTTTTGTGTGCGGACGGCAAGATTGTTGTAATCGTCAGCACGGTCGGAGGCCATCTTGTTTTCAAGCAGGCCAGCACCCAGGAAACCAGCAGCGGCAACAAATGCAGATACACGGGCATAGCCACGCCATGTCCAGCCTTCCTTCACCTGTTCGGTCGCCTCGGCCAGCGCCACCAAGGTCACATCCATTTCTCGATTTTCACGGGCCTTGAGCACCAATGGAATATTCTGCGTTTTGTACCCATCCAAATTTACGGTTACCGTCAGAGACTCCGGGACAACCTGTACAAAATGGGCGGGAGACTCTAGCGTCTGCGGTTGCGATGAAATCTTCACCGAAGCCTGTTCGGGAACGGTGTTCACCAGCAACGATCCGAACATGCCCATCTGGATTTTCTTGAGCGTGTTCGCAGCGGCCTTCAGTTCGCCAAGGCGCGACATCATGGCGGCGGCGTCCTCTTTTTCCCGCATGGTCCTGTGCATATCAACATCATACTGATTTTTTCGCGCCTCGTAAACGGAATCCGATTCATCGTCGGCCTTCGGCGCAAGAGGTGGCAGAGAGTCCTCGATGGAAGCCATTTTCACCTGGAGGGAATCCTCGAGCACCTTGGCGCTCGTCTCGACCAGTTCAATCCGCCTAGTATATTCCCCATAGTCCTCGCTGTCTTCAGTCGTGAGCTTTGCCAAATCGGGAACCGGAGCCCCCTCCGCCGAAAAGCACAAGACAGTTGAAACAAGAATTCCAGCAATAATGTTAATCCACATAGGCGAGTTCCTCTTTAAGTCCTATAAAACTAATAAATTCTACCATTTTCACCCCATACCTCCAAACACAGGGCCATCCTTTTTTGTTACCTTTACATCCAAGGCATCTTCCCCAAGGAATCTCCTTAGGAGCAAATGAAATATCCAAACGGAATTTTTTATGGCATCAACAAAGAAAAAAGAAGAAACGGACCTTTCCGAGCTTTTGAATGACCTGATAAAAAACTGGAATATTATGCTCCCGTGCATAATGCTTGCGGGAATCATTGGCGTATTTGTCGCCTTATGGATTCGTCCAGTATATCAAGTAGACGCCCTGTTACAGATTGAATCGAAAGATAATAAAGGTGCCGGCATGATGGCCGGCCTGGGCAGTCTTTTTGCCACGACGAGCCCTGCCGAAACCGAAATCGAACTCATCAACAGCCGCCAGATTATCGGCGACGCCGTAGAAAAGATGAGGCTTCAATATATCGCGACCCCCACCAGCCGACTCAACCGGCTTCTGCACCGCGAAGGGAGAATGGACATCAACCTGTTCGAAATTCCCTGGGATAAGCTTCCCGAAGAAGAGGAAGACACCCCCTGGATTGCCGCGGCAAAGGACGACAGCACGGAATTCGTCCTTTTTGACCACCACAAGAAAAAAGTTCTCGAAGGCATCGTTGGTCAAACATACAGATTCCCCTATGCCGGGGATACAGCCATCTTCAACGTCTCTAGTATGAAAGCCCGCAGAGGACAGAAATTCGAAATCACGAAACTCACGCGACTCGATGCGATAATGGCCTTCAAGAAAGCATTCGAAGTCAAGGAAAAGGGTAAAAAGACCGGTATTCTCGAATTCACCTACCAAGACATTTATCCCGACCGCGCCACCGAAATCCTGAACGAAATTGCCACAAATTATTTGCGGCAGAATGTAGAACAGCGAAACGCCGAAGCCCAGAAGACGCTTGAATTCCTGGAAAAGCAGTTGCCCGATGTAAAAGCACAGATGGATTCTTCGTTGCTCAAGTACAACACCTACCGTAACAAGATTGGTTCCATCGACATCAACGCGGAAACGAAAATCATTTTGGACAACAGGACGAAACTCCAACAAGACCTCCTCGACCTCCAGCAGAAGAAACAAAGCGCCATTCGCCTGTTCCAGCCGGAACACCCGACAATTAAGACCCTGGAAGAACAGGAAGCCACTCTCAAGCGCCAGCTTTCCATCAACTCGAACGAAACCAAAAAGCTCCCCGCCACGCAGCAGGAAGTATTGAAGCTCACGAACGAAGTGGACATGAGCAAGCTCATGTACACCACGATGCTCAACAACATCCAGCAGCTGAAGCTGGTTTCGGCCGGTGAGGTCGGATCTGTCCGCATCATTGACTTCGCCGAAGAAGTTTCCAAGCCGACCAAGCCGAAAAAGAAGGTCATCCTCTGCATTGCCCTGTTCCTCGGCTTCATCTTCGGAGCGTTCCTCGTCACGCTAAAGAACAGATTTAGCAGTGGTGTCAAAGACGCACACTTCATTGAGCGCGAAACCGGATACAGTGTTTACGCAAAAGTTCCCAAAGGCAACCCGAAGGGAACAAAGGGAACTCGACCGCTCGCCGTGGTCGAGCCGGACGATGTCGCCGTGGAGTCGCTCCGCGCCCTGCGCAGTTCGCTCGAGTTCAGTATGGACGAAGGTTGCCGCCCCATTATTGGCATCAGCGGTCTCATCCCAGGTGTCGGCAAGAGCTTCATCTCTGTCAACCTGGCAGCGCTGTACGCCGGATTGGGCAAGAAGGTCCTGCTTATCGACGCAGACCTCCGCAAAGGCCGCCTGCACAAGGAATTCGGTATCAAGCGCGGCAACGGGCTTTCGCAGATTCTGTTGCACGAAGTGACCAAGGAAGAGGTCATTTCCCATACCGAAGTCGAGAACTTGGATATCATCCCATGCGGACTGGTTCCCCCGAACCCCTCCGAAATTCTCGGCAGCAAGCATTACACCGACTTGATTGACGAAGTTGAAAAATTGTACGACATCATCATCATCGACACTCCGCCGATCATGCTCGTGACGGACGCCACCTTGGCAAGCCGCGTCGCCTCGCAAATCGTCATGGTGCTGGAATACAACAAGCACAGCATCGACGCCATCCAAGACGGCATGGCCCAGTTGCTCAAGGGCAACAACGATGCCCACGCCAGTTTCGTCATCAACAAGTACGAACACCGAAACAGCGACGGCTACGGTTACAAGTACGGAAAGTACTAATTGTTACGGGAACATCCATTTGGCATAGAGCCCGATGGTGTGCCCCGTTTCCATTCCGAATAAATCCCCTCGGTTCATCTCGTAAAATAGGGCAATACCGAGGGATTTTTCATAGAACAAAAAATAGCGGGCCATATCGAAACGCATTCTGAAACCGCTATGGAGGTCGTCCATCTCGCGGTAGGGCTGTTCCATGTTCATGTTTTCGGATTCCTGGATACGCCAACGGTATAGGAAAACATAATCCAATTTCCAACCCGAACGGCTACCGCGGTCCCACAACACTTTCCACGAAATAGAGCCCTTTACGCCCAATTCATCGCCCGGCTGGAAATTCTGTTTTTCGAGAAACGTGAAATATTCTACCCCAGTACCGAGAGTCATGTTCCTCGAAAATTCGTAAAGACCAAACGGTGACACCCCTAATCGGTGAAAGCGATTCACTCTTGCCCCCTCACGCGGCGGAAGGCGCCAGCTGGCATCAAGCCCCAAAAACGAAAACGGCATTAATTTCATGCCCAAATAAGATTCATTCAATCCATTGACTTGCATATTCAGCGCCTCGTGGCGCTGGTCATGGAACGTGAAGTCATATTTATAGCTTAGGAGACGGTACGAAAAATCGCCGTAAACAGCGAAACAATTGCAAGGCGCGAACTCTCCTGCCAAATTCAGATCTGCGCTGTAGACATCATCGCGAAGTTCCACAAGCGAGCCAAACAAGGCATAGCTTTCAGGAGCACGCACTGGCGATATGGTTTCGCGAGCAAGGCAAAAAACAGCCAAGAAGAGCGCACAAGCAGGAATTATTTTCAAAGAAAAATATCGATTCACGGCGAGATAGCCCATAATTTAAAAAAAACGTTCCTAGGGGCGAAGTCGGTTGTTAAGTCTACGACATATTTATATATTACAGCATACTATGAAAAAGATCATCACATACGGGACTTTCGACCTGTTGCATTACGGGCACATCAACTTGCTGAAGCGAGCCAAGGCTTTAGGAGATTATCTCATTGTAGCCCTTTCTACGGACGAATTCAACTGGAACCAAAAGCAGAAAAAATGCTATTTCAGCTACGAAAAGCGCAAACAGCTTTTGGAAGCCGTCCGCTATGTGGACCTAGTTATTCCTGAAAACAACTGGGAGCAAAAAAAGACAGATGTCAAGGAATATCATGTGGACACCTTTGTAATGGGCGATGACTGGAAGGGGAAATTCGATTTCTTGAAAGACTACTGCGAAGTAGTGTATTTGGAACGCACTCCAGAAATAAGCACCACCCAAATCAAGAAAGACCTGGAATCATTAAAGAAATAGCAAATCGCAATGAAGCGCCCATTAAAGAAGCTTCTATCGATATTTTCTGTTCTTTTTTTATTTCTTTTTATGAGCTCCTGCAGTATCTGGAGCGAAGAGTCGGCTACCGATTCCAATTCAGCCTATTTGCCATTGGATGATTCGGAATACCCTTATGCAGGGTTACCCCGCCTCGTCATCGAAACCGACAATTTCAGACAAATTAACAATAAAGAGACGAAAGTCCCCGCACATTTTCAATTCTACGGAAAAAGCAAGCCCTCTGGCCCCATTCAGGACCTTACAATCAGGGGCCGGGGTAATTCCAGTTTTGTCATGACAAAATATGGGTACAAAATCAATCTTGCCGAAAAAGATTCCATGCTCGGCATGCCCAAAGACAAGGAATGGGATCTTGTGTCCAACTTTCGCGACAAGTCCATGCTGGTAAACTACATCACCTACCAGCTGGCGGGAATTCTCGGCGACGAATACCATCCCCAATGCAAATTCCTTGAGCTGTTCCTGAATCGGCAGTACCAGGGAATATTCCTTTTGGTCGAACACGTCAAAGTTTCCAAGAACCGGGTAAATATCGCTAAAAACGATTCCAGTTTTCTTTTTGAAAAGACTACCGAGACATCTACGAATGGAATCATGTTTACGTCTAGCCTAAATTATATTTTCAAGTTCGACCAGCCAAAGGAACCCAGTACCCATTCCCAAGAACTTCTCGAAAACCACATCAACGAATTTGAACGTTTTCTGCAATCAAAAAACATTTACAGCTTGGACAGCATCGCCCAATGGATTGACATTGAGGACTTCATAAGGTATTACTGGATACAGGAATTCACAAAGAACATCGATGGTCCTAGACGGAGTATCTTTTTAACCTGGGAAAAGAAGGATGGTATTAATACGCCTATCAAGATGGGCCCTGTATGGGATTTCGATCTAGGTTATGGAAATTCAAGCGACAAAAAAGCCGTTCCCGACCAATGGCTGATTCGTAATTACGGATGGAACCGATTCCTTTTCAAGAACAAGGAATACAAAAAACGGGTCAATGACTATTGGAAAAAGAACCGGACCATTTTTGTCGCCACCTTGGATTCCATAGATTCCATATCCAAGGAACTGGCTAAAGCATCGTCAAACGAATTCAAGAGATGGCCTGTACTCGAAAACGACTCCGGTTATCCTTTTTTCAGAAAATTCAGTAATTACCAAGAAGCCGTGGACGCTATAAAATCCTGGATAGAGCTGCGAATCCAGTGGATTGACGAGAACTTGTAATGCTATATTTGCGGGGTATATGTCGTTAAAGCAAAAGACATTCAAAGGTGTCATCTGGAGCGCTGTAGAAAGGTTCTCTACACAAGGCGTGCAGTTCCTTTTCGGCATCCTCCTCGCAAGGCTTTTAACGCCTAACGACTACGGCATGATAGCCATGCTCACCATATTCATGGCGGTGAGCCAGACCTTCATCGACAGCGGTTTCGGAAATGCACTTATCCGTAAACCAGACCGTAACGAAAACGATAAAGCAACCGTATTCTTCTTCAACATCTTCATGGCGGCAGCCTGTTATGCCGTAATCTTCTTGGCGGCACCCTACGTAGCCCGATTCTACAATATGCCGCAACTGGCAGACATTCTTAGAATTTTGGCGATAAATCTCATTATTCAAGCATTCGGTTCCATCCAGCGTTTGAACCTGACCATCGACCTGAATTTTAAGATGCTCGCAAAGATATCCTTCTCGGGAGCGGTGGTAGGCGGAACGGCGGGTCTCATTTGTGCCTATAACGGGCTCGGAGTGTGGTCACTGGTTGTGCAACAGATGACCACGACATCCTTCAGGGTGCTTCTCTTCTGGGGTTTGGTTCGCTGGCGCCCCAAAAGTTTTTTCAACAAGACCTCGTTCAAGAGCATGTTCGGGTTCGGTTCCAAACTTCTAGCCTCCGGCCTACTGAACACCTTGTACGAAAACATCTACGACCTGATTATCGGCAAGTTTTTTTCTGCATCCACCCTTGGAAACTACAGCAGGGCATCTCATTTCGCAAACTTTCCCTCGTCAAACATCACAGGAATTTTCCAAAGAGTCACCTTTCCTGTTCTGAGCAAAATCCAAGACGATCACGAAAAGTTGAGAAAAGGATATTTAAAGTTTCTCAACATGTCCACCTTGGTCATATTCCCGCTCATGATTGGCCTCGCAGCTCTGGCAAAACCTTTTATTCTCCTAGTCCTTACCGAGAAATGGGTCAACGTCATCCTGATACTACAGATTATCTGCATCGCCCATATGTGGCACCCCGTACATGCAATCAACCTGAACGTACTGCAAGTCATGGGACGATCTGACTTATTCCTAAAACTGGAAATCATCAAGAAGATTACAGGCATTATCATACTTTGCGTCACGCTTCCCTATGGAATCATCGCTATGTGCTTCGGCCAATGGGTCGACACCTGTTTCGGCCTTGTGATAAACACGTACTATTCCGGGAAGTTGTTGAACGCCGGTCTTTTGAGCCAAATGAAAATGTATATTCCCACACTTTTGAACTCCCTTATCATGGGAGCCATAAGTGTAGGCGTAACCATGATTCTTCCAGAAAAAGAGTATGCGTTACAACTCGTTCTAGGCATTGCTGCTGGAGCCCTATACTATGGGGTGAGCAACTGGATATTTAACAGGGAAACAGTCAAGGAACTGCTAGAACTTTTGAACAAAAAGAAAAATAAAATGTAAATTACCTATTATGAGCGATAATAAAACTATTACAGTCACCTCCCCACTCTTTCCGAAGCTGGAAGAATTCATTCCCATGCTTCAGGATATTTGGAATAGAAAATGGCTGACCAACAACGGCCACTACCATCAGGAGCTGGAAAAAGCCCTTGCCGAATACCTCGGCGTAAAGTATATCAGCCTGTTTACCAATGGGACCTTGCCGCTGATTACTGCACTGCAGGCAATGAGAATTACTGGGGAAGTCATTACCACGCCCTATAGTTTCGTTGCAACAACACACTCCATCTGGTGGAACGGCCTTAAGCCTGTTTTTGTCGATGTTGACGAAAAAACCGGCAATATCGATCCCGAAAAAATCGAGGCCGCCATTACACCGCGCACAACAGCCATCATGCCCGTACACGTTTACGGAACACCCTGCAACACGAAACGCATTCAGGAAATCGCCGACATCTACGGGCTCAAGGTCATCTATGACTCCGCGCATGCATTTGGAGTGCAGGTAAACGGAGAATCCGTATTAAAAGCGGGCGACATGAGCACGCTCAGTTTCCATGCAACCAAGGTATACAATACAGTTGAAGGCGGCGCCCTTGTTTGCCATGACGAGGCTACAAAGAAGCGAATCGATTACTTGAAGAACTTCGGCTTCGCAGATGAAACGACAGTCGTCGCCCCCGGCATCAACAGCAAGATGGACGAAATTCGTTCAGCATACGGACTATTAAACCTGAAGCAAGTCGATAGCGCCATCGAAAAGCGCAAGGCGGTTGCAAACAAGTACAGAGCCGCGCTAAAAGACATTGCCGGAATTCGTTTCCTCCCCGACATCGAAGGGGTCCGCCACAACTACGCTTACTTTCCCATCTTCATTAGCGAAGAATACGGCGTTAGCCGCGATGAGCTTTACGCTTTACTGCAAAAGCACAATATTTACGGGCGTCGCTATTTCTACCCGCTTATCAGCACTTTCAGCGCCTACAAGGGGCTGGATTCTGCCAATCCAGCAAACCTGCCTATCGCCCACAAGCTTGCAGACCAGGTACTTTGCCTACCGATGTTTGCCACCCTCGATGACGAAGGCGTTAATAGGGTGATTGAAGTCATTACTAACAAGAAATAATCTGCAATGCTTGAGCTCATTAAGAAAGTCGACAACGAATGCGGCACGCCATTTTACTTTGTGTATCCGGAACGATTTGTCAACAATTTGCAATCGTTCCGCAAGGCGTTTACCGATATATACCCCAATTTTATCCTGTCCTATTCGTTCAAGACCAACTACACATCTGTCCTATTACAGAAAGCAAAGGAAATAAGCTGCTTTGCAGAGACTGTATCCTCGATGGAATACAATCTTGCTGTTCAAAAAGGCTTTGCAACGGACAAGATTATTTTTAACGGTCCCATCAAGAGCTTTGAAGACATCAAGACAGCATTGATAAACAAGTCCATCGTTCAATTGGACAGTGAATACGAAATTACACATGTCCTGAAACTGCAAAAAGAAAATCCGGGACAAGAAATTAAAATCGGGCTCCGCATAAATATGGAAGTCGGCTCCGGCAGCATAGCACTCCAAGGTGGCCTGCGTCAGAGCCGTTTTGGTTTCACTACGAGCATGCTGGAAAAAGTCATCCCGTTGCTAAAAGAAGCCAACATCAAAATCATTTCGCTCCACGGGCATACATCCTCTTCGGACCGTATCGTAGACAACTACCGGCACATTGCAAATCGCCTAATGGAGATCCGTGCGAAATTTGATTTAAATGACATCCGGTACATCAATGTTGGTGGCGGGTTCTTTGGCGCAGCCCCCGAAGGAATCGATGTTTCGAAAAAACCAAAATACACAGACTATGCCAAGGGAATCTGTGAAACTCTCCTTGCCGACAAATGGTTCAGCGAGCACAAACCTTACATCGTCATCGAACCCGGCGCCTCTGTAGTCTCTAACGTTTTTGAACTGGTAACAAAAATTCACCAGCACAAGAATATCCAGGGTCAAGATTTCGTCTTTGCCGATGCTAGCTATTTTCAGGTCCGCCCTTTCCTCACCAAGATGAATCTTCCGTTCACAGAATACAGTGACAACCCAGAACAACCCGAAATCATAACGGATGTCGTAGGTGCCACTTGCATGGAAGTCGACAAGATTGCCGAGGGCGTTTCGCTAAAGCACTACTCCCACGGAGATTACCTGCTGTTCAGAGCAGTCGGTGCCTACAGGCAGAATCTGTCCCCTCTCTTTATCATCCCCTGGAGTCCGGTCGTCGAAGTGACTTCCTCAGGCCATATAAACATCCTCAAGAATCGACAGGATGCATCGGATTTATTAAACATGCTGGAAAAATAAGCAAGGCGAATAAAACATGAACATTCTCCTGACATCTGCAGGCCGCAGGACCTACATGGTCGAATATTTCAAGACGGCACTTAACGGCTCCGGCAAAGTGTTTGCCTCCAACAGCGTTCTCACGCACACGCTTCTGCAAGCAGACGAATACGTTTTGACGCCGAACATCTACGACGACCAATACATTTCCTTCTTGGTCGAATACTGCAAGCAAAAGAGCATCAACGCCATCATTTCACTGTTTGATATTGATCTTCCCGTTCTGTCTAAAAACCGCTCGGTTTTTGAAAAAGAAAACATCAAACTTGTCGTTTCCAACTACGAGGCGACCCTGATTTGCAACGACAAATGGGAAACATACAATTTCCTGAAAGGCATAGGCATAAATCAGACGCCATCATTTATTACAATTGCCGAAGCTAAGGCTGCGCTTTCCAATGGGGAAATATCTTATCCAATTTATCTCAAGCCACGTTGGGGCATGGGCTCCATCGGCATTTACAAAGCCGAGAACGATGCGGAGCTCGATGTGCTCTATAAAAAGCTCCATCGTGAAATCTTCGACACATACCTGAAATACGAATCTGCCGCAGACGCAGAAAAAAGCGTCATTATCCAGCAAGCCATAAAGGGACAAGAATACGGCATTGAGATTCTGAACGACCTGGACTGCAAATACGTTACCACATTTGCCAAGAAAAAAATTGCCATGCGTTCCGGCGAAACAGACATTGCTGAAACTGTAGACATAAAAGAATTCGAAGATATCGCTAAGAACATTTCTGTTCATTTAAAACATATGGCACTCCTTGACGTAGACTGTTTCAAAAGCAATGACGGGAAAATTTTCGTACTCGAAATGAATTGTCGCTTTGGCGGGCAGTATCCATTCACCCATGTTGCCGGCGTTGATGTCCCGCAGCAAATAATAAACTGGTTAAACGGAAAGGATACAAATTGGGATTTGCTTCACATCCAGACTGGTGTTTCCGCCTGTAAGGAAATTTTGCCCACGATCATCAACAAGAAACTCAATATTTAATATTATGCGAATAGTCCATATTAGCCTTGACGAAAAATTCATAGACTGCGCCATAGAGCAATTTTCCGATCTACATGGCGTGGAATCAGAATTCTGCGTATGCGCTCCAGGGGACAAGGCAAAACTGGTAAAATCGCCCAACATCAGAATTTTCCATACATCGGAACAAATTGTAAACTATGCAAACGGGAACCATTTTGACTATGCGGTTCTCCATTCCCTTTGTCTTTCTCCTAGAATCCTGTCCAAGTTGCAAATGCCTATCTTATGGAGTTCTTGGGGATACGACATTTATTCCGACAAGAAGAATGCCAAGTGCAGACCCGTAGTTCTAGACTTGTTCAAGCCGCTAACAAGAAAAGCTCTCGGACCGCAACAAAGAACTTTTAAAGAAAAAATAAAATACGCTCTTCTAAAAGTCGGGTATAAATCTTCGTGGCAAAAACATCACGATGCCTTCCTGAAAAAAATCTCGTACTTATCCGTCGTGCTGCCCGAAGAATTTGAAATGGTAAAAAAGAATTTCAATCAACTGAAATTTTATCCATTCCGATACGTCGATAAAGACAACGGCGCTCTCAATCACAACATTCTATCGCCCACAAAATCGATCATTCTAGGGAACAGCCTTGACCCAGCAAACAACCATATTGACATTCTTCAATCACTAGAAAACCTAAAAGTCAATTGCAAGGTCTATATTCCGATCAGCTACCCGGACGTTCCCGGGCCCTATAAAAAAAGGCTAAAGGAATTCGCGAAGCGCCTCCAGCATGTCACGCCGATTTTCTTGGAAGAGTTCATTCCCAGAGAAAAATACTTTGCCATAATCAACGAATGTTCAATCGCATTCTTCGGCCATATCAGGCAACAAGCCGTCGGAAACATCCTTCACATGCTTTGCGAAGGGCGCAAAATTTTCCTATACAAAGATTCCATTGCATATAAGCATTTCTGCAATGCAGGCGCGAAAATTTTCTCTATCGAAAATGATTTAGAGCCAACTATTTTCGACAGCGTTCTTGACGAAGACATCCAGAATAAAAATAGATCTGTTGTTTACAACGAAGAATACTACGAGACCTACATCAAGCAACTTCAGACTTTTTTTGACAATCTTGCGAATTCTGCAAATGAAGGTGGCTAGATGTCATATTCCATCATCATCCCCCACTACAATCTTCCGGCATTATTGGAACGCTGCCTAAAAAGCATTCCTAGACGCGATGACATTCAGGTCGTAGTCGTCGATGATATGAGCAGCGAAGAAAACCGCCGAAAGCTCATAGAAATGCAGGAAACATTCCCTTACGCACAATTCGTATTTTGCGAAAAGAACGGCGGAGGGGGTGCCGCACGCAACCGAGGCCTCGACGAAGCCAAAGGCGACTACATCCTATTCTCCGATGCAGACGATTATTTTTGCAAAGGTTTCGAACTTCTTTTAGACAAGTACAGCGCCCAAGACAACGACATTGTCTATTTCAACGCAAACTTTGTCAACACCGATACCGGAGAACCTGCAAAGATTCCAAACCATGTAGCCGAAATCATCAGCATATACAAAAAAGCTCCAGAAAAGGGCGAAAAACTTTTACGCTACTATTTTGGAGAGCCTTGGTGCAAGATGGTTCGACGCTCAATCATCCAAGAAAATAAAATCCGCTTCGAAGAAACCAAGGTTCACAACGACACGCAATACTCCTACCTTGTCGGTTTCCATGCAAAAAAATTGGCCGTTTGCGACCACCCCATTTACAATTACACCATCCGCGAAGGAAGCGTTTCAAGGATCGTTTCCGACGACAGGCTCCTGACACGCGTAAGCGTTTTTGCACGAAAAAACCGTTTTTTACAAGACAACCATGTGGATTTCATCGACAAAATGATGCTTTGGCCGTTCAAATATTGCCAAAAAAATCACAAAAACGATGTTTACAAGCGCTGTGTCGCAGAAGCCCAAAAATATGGTTTTGACGAGAAGTTCATAAAAAAGCAACTGCAACGGCATAGAATCAAGAGTTTTTTATTTAGAGTTCAGAGAAAAATTTGCAAAATACTGGGCGTTAAAATTCCACAAAAGAATCTTGCATATTCCTGAACAGCCAAACCGGCCTAGCACATCAAACATTATTTTAAAAAATTATATTTGTGCTATGGAACATTTTGATTATCTCATCGTGGGGTCCGGACTTTTTGGGGCTACATTCGCCCATCAGGCAACAAAGGCCGGAAAACGCTGCCTCGTCATCGATAAGCGAGACCACCTTGGTGGCAACGTCTATTGCGAAAACGTTGAAGGAATAAACGTCCACAAATACGGGGCACACATATTCCACACATCCAACAAGAAAGTCTGGGATTTTGTCAATTCAATCGTAGAATTCAACCGTTTCACCAACAGCCCCGTTGCAAATTACAAAGGCAAGTTATACAACCTCCCCTTCAACATGAACACGTTCTTTGAAATGTGGGGAGTAAAAACGCCCGAAGAAGCCGCAGCAAAAATAGAAGAACAAAAGCAGGAGGCTGTCGCCGCCATGGAAGCCGCAGGCGTCAAGGAGCCCCGCAACCTGGAAGAACAGGCCCTCCTCCTTATAGGCAAGGACATCTACGAAGCCCTCATCAAAGGCTATACCGAAAAGCAATGGGGACGCAGTTGCAAAGACCTTCCAGCATTCATCATCAAGCGGCTGCCTGTACGCTTCGTTTTCGACAACAACTACTTCAACGACAAATACCAAGGCATTCCCGAAGGCGGCTACAACAAGCTCGTCGAAGGTTTGTTGAAAGGCGTCGAAACTCGCACCAACGAAGACTTCTTTGTCAAACGCGATTACTACGAAACCATCGCCACAAAAATTGTCTATACCGGCGCCATTGACGAGTTCTACAACTACAAGTTCGGCAAACTGGAATACCGCACGGTAAACTTCGAAACCGAAATCATCGACAAACCGAACTACCAAGGGTGCGCCGTCGTCAACTACACGGAGCGCGAAGTGCCGTACACTCGGATTATCGAGCACAAGCATTTCGAGATGTTCGGGAATTGCGTTTACGATGTTCCCAAGACGGTCATTTCTAGGGAATTCTCCACCGAATGGACCGAAGGCATGGAACCCTACTACCCTGTCAACAATGACCGGAACAACCTTCTGGCTCAAAAATACCGCGAACTCGCCCAGAACGAGAAGAACGTCATATTCGGCGGCAGGTTGGCAGAATACAAATACTATGACATGGCACCTATCATAGAACAGGTCCTGAACCTTACGGATTTCTAAAATGCTTGACTTATCCAAAATAAAGATTCTCGTTTGCTGCCACAAGCCGTGCCCAGTTCCATCTCAAGACTGGTTTTTGCCCATACAGGTCGGGGCCGCACTATCCAAGCAAGACCTCGGTTTTCAAAAGGACAACCTTGCCAATGGGGAAACATGCGACAACATCAGCGAAAAGAATCCTAATTACTGTGAGCTGACCGCATTGTACTGGGCATGGAAGAACATCCGTAAGATCTACCCGGAAATTCAATATATCGGTTTAAATCATTACCGTCGCTATTTCGCATTTGACGAGCATCGCGCTACCGGCAGCGGCATCGCCAAAAACATCAGCGAACTTGACAAATACAATCTTGACAAAAAAAAGATTGAACAGTGGCTCTCCCAGGGAAAAATCATCATTCCCCCAAAGGCATACCTCAAGACTTCAGTGGCTTCTGCTTATGAACACGCCCACATCAGCGTGGATCTCCGACACCTCCACGATGTAATAAAAGAGCAGTCTCCAGAATTTCTGGACGATTTCAACAATTTTTTCATTTGCAACAATTTCTTTTACGACTGCAACATGTTCATCATGCCTATCGACGAATTTGAGAAATATTGCGAATGGCTGTTCAAGATTCTCTTCGATGTCGAAAAAAGAGCAAGCATAGAGAAATACGATTCTTACCAGAAGCGCATTTTCGGGTTCATGTCCGAGCGTTTGTTCACATTGTGGGTTTTACACCACCACTACAAAACAGTGAGTCTAAATTACTTCGTCTATACGGAGAATCCTGTTCCGCACAAAAAAGGCCTTGCGGCCCTACTCCGCTACCAGAGGACAAAAATCAAACGCGAACTTGGCTTCTACATATCCAAACCACGCAACAAGCAGACTCTGGAAAAATACTGGATAGTTCCATAAAGGGAAATTATGATAGAAATTGTACTCTGTACCGACGACAATTACGTCATGCCCACTGCGGTGCTGATGACATCAATTGCAGCATCCAATCCAGAGGCACAAATTCATTATAATATCATTTCGGCGGGGCTAAGCCAAAAGGCACAGGATACGCTTTCGAGAAATCTCGTAAACCCATCTTTTGGCATATCCTTTTACACCATCGACGAGTCCTACCTGAAGGATTGTCCTATTCGCCGGGGCGAACACGTATCTATCGCCACATATTTCCGTTTGCTGCTCCCGACAATTCTACCCAAAGAAATAGACAAGGTTCTCTACATCGACGGCGACATTATTTGCCTGGACTCCCTCAAAGAGCTCTGGGAAACGCCTCTGGAAAATTTCTCCGCGGCAGCTGTTCCAGATATGCGCTGCAACGACATACGAGTTTTAAACAGGCTCTCTTTCAATCGTGCGGACGATTATTTCAATGCCGGAGTCATGCTCATCAACCTTGACTGGTGGCGCAAAAACGACATACAGAACAAATCCATCAAATTTGTTTCCGAGAATCGGGACATTTGCAAGTTCCACGACCAGGACGCCCTAAACGTCGTCTTGCACGGGACCATCCAGACACTGTCTATCCGTTTCAATCTTCAGGAGCACTTCTTTGAGCCTTTTGAAAACCAGTTTATAGACAAAGTTTATCTCAAGGACATGGAAGAAGCCAAAGTCAATGCAACCCTGATTCACTACACGGGCTACAAGAAACCTTGGCATAAAGAATGCGTCAACCCTTTAAAATCCATTTGGCGACACTTCTATAACAAGACTGAATGGAAAAACAAAAAGTTGGTTTACCGTTACACAGGATTTCGCCATGTCAAGTACGAGATTCGTACTCTTTTCGACAAATTCGGGCTAATCAAATCAAGGAACTTCTACAAAGGCCTCGATTTCTCCAACATTGAACAAAAACTATTCAATAAAATTCATGACTAAGTTCCTCTCAATTCTTCTGATCTTGCAGTTATGCCTTCTAGTTCCTTCCTTCGGAAGAGAACTCAGCTACGCATCTTGGAACATCCGTTGGGAAAGCGAAAAAGACATTGAAGAAGGCAACGCCTGGGACAAGCGAAAGGAACCTATCGCCAATATTATCAAAGATCACAATTTCGACATCATCGGTCTTCAAGAGGGCAGTCCCACTCGTCTGAAACAGTTGATGGAACTTCTCCCCGATTACGACATCATTCTTTCCGACACCATAGAATTTAATCCCATCATCATACGAAAAGGGATGTTCTCCGTAGTAGACTTCGGACGATTCTACCTGTCCAAGACTCCAGAGAAGAAAAGCAAGAGCTGGGATTCCAAGCACACCCGCAACTGCACATGGGCAAAGCTCGAATTCAACCAGGATACTATTTACATTTTCAACGTTCACTTTGATTACCACGGCAAGGATGCTCAAAGGGAAAGCGCCCTATTGATGAATAAAAAAATTCTTGCCATAGCCAAAGATACACCGTTCATCTTTGCAGGAGACTTGAATTTTACTGCAGAATCCAAGTCATACAAAAACCTGGGAACCTGTATAAAGATGAACGACTCGAAAGACGTTGCCGATTCCACATTCGCCCCTAATGGCAGCTACAACTACTTTGACCCGAACAAGAAAAGTCCATGGACATTTGACCATATTATGGTATCCCCATTAATCAAAATCCATCGCTACGAGATTTTAAATGAAACCTACCTCGACAACGGAATGCTGCGCTATCCATCGGACCATTCTCCCGTAACAATTCAATTTGAACTCAACGGTAACAATTAGTATATTTAGGAAATGAGCTACGTTGTCCTGCTATTCTTTTTCGGGCTTCTGACCTACATGTTCCTAACGGACACCCAAGGAAGATTCCTAGCCTTGGTTATGGGAACAGTACTGTTCCCGACAACAGCTCTCCTAATCAAAAACCCTTCTGTTTCTCCGCAACATATTTTTCTGTACGCATTCTTTATCATAGAATTTTTCAAGGACAGGCAGAACTTTAACAAAAGTATTTTCAACAATTTCCTGATTTTCCCAATTGGCCTAAGCATAGTCAGTTACACATTCACATCCATCTATAATTCCGGCATCGCCTCCAAAGACATGTATTACGGCATACGTGATGTCATCGACGGATTCGGTTACATTTATGCCGCTTTTATTTGTGGTCGCAAAGTAGATGTTTACGAATTTGCGAAGAAGCTTGCCCCCTTCACCTTTATCATCTGTGCATTCGGCATTTTTGAAATTCTCTTAGGTGACAACTACCCCTATAGAATAATCAACGCCGCATTCCCCTATTACGAAGGCAACCAGAACCTATCTGCCACCATGAGCTTCATTGAAAGCTGGAGACTCAGGACATGCTTTACGACAAAACACCCCACCGCATTTGGCACTCTATTAATGAGCTTATTCTTATTTTATGCGCCCTACATCAAAAATGAAGGATCCAAACAGAAAAAAATCACGCCACTGCTTGCCCTGCTGGCAGTAAACCTGATTCTGTGCGGTTCACGAACGGCAATGCTGTGCGTTGCATTCGGCGTTAGCCTCTACATATATTTCAAGCTTAAACCCCTTTTGAAAATCGTCATTGCCGGCATTGTGATTTTTGCTTCATCCGCAATATTCGCCATACTGTTACAAAATTTCCAAACAAATACAGATCACGGAGGATCCTCCCTCGATTTCAGAACATCCCAGCTCCTATTCACCATAGCCACAATTAGCAATTCCCCCATTTTTGGCAACGGGAATAAATATACGTCCCACGTCATTTTCGGCGAAGATGTAAGAGCCTCCGACAGCAGCGGGAATGACCTTGGAGGCCTAGAATCCATCATCTTCTCGCTTCTCATCGACAGAGGTTTCCTAGGATTATTCTCCTATTACCTTCTTTTACTATGGATGTTCGTGTTGCTGTTCCGCTATAGGGAACAGCTAAAAGGAATTCGAGGCGGTTATGCGCTGATGGCTAGTGGAACACTGTTTTTGACTCTCTCGGGCACGATCGGGAACAGTTCCTCGTTTCTGTTCCTGTTTGTAGGGATTCAGCTAGGCTACATTTCCCATTACAAGCAAGTCGCCTTTGAAAACAACATCAAAATCAGCGACGCTGAAGCCAACGAAAACTGCGTCAACAACGAAGATATTAGCAACGCAAAAGTTACCGACGTTGAATCCTAGTCCGCATTTCATACATTAAGGCAGTTAAAAAGAACAGCCCGAGCCCCACCAGTTTACCATAGCATTTCTCATTGCCACAAAGTTTTAGGGTCTTCGACTGCTTCACTGCAGTACTATAGGGTTCTGTCAAAAGAATCGCTTTAAAGGCTTTGTAACGGCGATAAAACGTTCCTTGTGCGCCCTTGCAAAAGAAACTGCGCAAAGCCATCTTCTTCGTAAGGAAAAGAGCCCTGGACAAGAATGCCGCTTCAAGAGCCCCGTCTTTGTCAAACACGTCCATGAAGGCCTGGATCTCATTTAAGATATTGGAGCTATCTGCAACCAGCCTCTTTTCGTTGATATGGCAAAGCGAATTGTTCAAAACACGGTAATGGTATGTCGGCACCTGCCTGTACGCAACACTTTTTGCAAATTGGAAAACCTGCAGGGCAAACAGGCCGTCTTCGTACAATTTCAGGGTTTTGGAAAACTGGATTTCTTTTTCGACCAACAACTGCCGGCGAATCAATTTAGACCAAAGGGCCGAAAACATGTAGCTGCAACGGGCAGAAGGATAGGGAGAATACCCCCTGTACAGGACCGTGCGCTGCAAGGCCTGGATGCCAGCTTTGTCATTTACAACAAAATCTTGCAAAAAAAACGGATGCTCCGTTTCCACGCCGTTTTCCTTCCAAGTCCAATGGTCGGAAATGACCACGTCGGCCGCAGTTCTGCAGACCTCGTCCCAGTATATCTGAAGAGCGGCACAATCCATCCAGTCGTCGGAATCCACAAACAGGACATATTCACCGGTTGCTGCAGCTAAGCCATCGTTGCGCGCCGCCGACACGCCACCATTTTCTTTGTGGATTATCTTGAAACGGCTATCCTTTGCCGCATATTCATCCAAGATTGCAGGCGATTCATCCGAGCTACCGTCATCGACAGCAACGACTTCCCAGTCCGAAAAAGACTGAGAAACAATACTGTCCAGACATGGCCGCAAAAAATTTGCGGAATTGTAGACCGGAATAACGACGCTAACCTTGGGAATCACGGCCTATTCCTCAACAGTCTTGTTCGAGCAAGAATCCCCGACCGCCTGCAATCCATGATGGTTACGATCATCCTTCTTCGGAGGGGTCATGTAATCGCCATACAGTTGAGTACAAACAAAATCATAATCTTCAGGGCCGCAAATTTCCGTATCCTCAAACGGGTACATTTTGCCCTTGCCGTAATACTTCTTGTGGAACATTTCCCGGAACTTGTAGGCGCCCATGGCATTCACCAGGTAGTCCGATTTTTCGTACGGAGTCGATGTCAGGGCACGTTCCAGGCGTTCCAAGCATTTCCTTGTATTGAAGAACTTCTGGACAGGCGTGTGGAGGCCAATCCACACCAAAATCCGTTCGTGCAGAGGGCGGCCCTTCTTATTGACATTCACCAACCGATCAAAACATGAAAAACGGTAGATGGCTCGCAAGAAAAGCACCTGATAGACTTTAATCTTCCGCAACAGGGCGTTATTCGGCATCGCGTCCAGGGGGAACAAGTCAATCCAGGCGAAGGCCTCCTCGACCTTGATATTGTCGTGACGGACAATTTTCATGCTCTCGTCTTCGAGACGACCAAAGTAACGGATATAATCCTCGGTTTTCCTGAAAGTCCTGAACTGGATAGAACCGTTTAAGGCACCACATTCAAAAATACGGCAAAGTCGGTCGTAATCCGGGCGCGGGATACCTACGTCGATATCGTCGTCCCACGGGATAAAGCCCTTGTGCCGAATAGCGCCGAGTAAAGTCCCGCCCAGCGCATAATAAGTAATATGGTTTTCCTTACAAATTTGTTGAAAGAGTTTCAGCAGGCTGAGTTCCTTCAACTGCAACTGTCTAAGAGAAGAATCCGCCATAACTACTTGTTCTCGTCAGCCGACACTAGATGTGCATCATGGACATTCTTTTTACAGTCTTCGGGCTCCTTCATGTAGTCGCCGTACATCTGCGTAAGCACCTTATCGTAATCTTCCGGGCCCATCAATTCCAAGTTTTCAAACGGATAGAGTTTGCCCTTTCCATAATAGGATTTGGGGAACATCTCTTTAAACTTGTACTGGCCCATAAAATTCACGACCCAGTTCGTATCCTGGACTTTGTACTTTTTCAACAGGACATCCAGCTTTTCCAGCCACTTCTTATAATTCTTGCCGCCATGGACGTTAAACATCTTAACAATAGCGATAACAATCCTTTCGGAAAGCGGCCTATTCGGACGGTGCAAGTTCACTTTGTCAAAGCATGCGATATGGTACCACATGCGGACCCATAATAGACGCAACATGTGGATGCGTCTGGAAATCGCCCCGTTCGGCATGCCATCGAGAGGAAACACATCAACCCACACGTTTTCGTAGCGGGCCACAAGGCTCCCCTCGCGCTTCATCAAATAGCGGTTGTCGACAATCCGCGAAAAATAATAGTGGTGGTCAGACTCGTCGCGGAACGTTCTCAGTTCCAGATGATCCGGCAAATTAGCGGGTATTTCCTGGATAAAACGTTCGTAATCCTCGCGGCACAATCCGATATCAATATCATCGTCCCAAGGGATAAAGCCCTTATGGCGTACGGCTCCGAGAAGCGATCCACCCAGCAAAAAATATGGCATGGAAGCACCATCCAGGTACTTCTTTACCAACTTGAAAACTTCAAAAATCTTCTCCTGCGCACCGGTCAATGCAATTGGCTGTTTCGTTTTTGAATCAAGACCCATTTTTTATTCGTTTCCTTTTAGCAATTGCGAGTATGCATAACCTCGCCTAAAGCATCAGAACCAAACACCATACATCCTATATTATTCTGCCTTTCCCTTTCCTATTCCAGACACTTCAAAACCAATCTTGCGGAGAGCGTCGACATCCAGAATATTGCGACCATCGAACACGAAGGCCGGCTTGGCCATGCCCTTGTAGATACGGTTCCAGTCGAGTTCGGCAAAGCACTTCCATTCGGTGCAGACCACCACAGCATGTGCGCCTTCGGCAGCCTTGTACGGGTCTTCTTCAAACTGCACCTGGTCGAGTACGTCCTTCAGGTCGCGCTTGGCATCGGGGATGGCCTTCGGGTCGGTCACGACCGGCTGTGCATGTTCGGCGAGCAAGTCGCGGACTACGAGATTTGCTGGGCTTTCGCGGGTATCGCCGGTATTTGCCTTGAAGGCGAAACCGAATACGGCAATCTTCTTGCCAGCAATCGTATTGAACATCGTTTCGAGCATGCGGTCTACCACGCGGTGAGTCTGCCACTCGTTGATTTTCACCACGGATTCCCAGTAAGCAGCCACTTCGGGGAGCCCATAGTAACCACACAGGTACACGAGGTTCAAAATGTCTTTCTTAAAGCAGCTACCGCCAAAGCCGATGGAGGCCTTGAGGAACTTCGGACCGATACGGCGATCCTTGCCCATCACATAGGCGACTTCGTCCACGTCGGCGCCAGTCTTCTCACAGAGGGCGCTGATGGAGTTGATGGAGCTGATACGCTGCGCGAGGAAGGCGTTCGCAGTAAGTTTCGTGAGTTCGGAACTCCAGAGGTTCGTTGTAAGGATGCGGTCACGCGGCACCCAGTGAGCATAAACATCTACGAGTTTCTGGCAGGCAGCAAGGCCCGATTCCGTCTGATGGCTACCTATGAGCACGCGGTCCGGTTCAAACAGGTCGTTGATGGCGGTACCTTCGGCAAGGAACTCGGGATTCGAGAGCACCTCGAAGTGCAGGCCCTTGTCGTTACTGTTCAGGATGCGTTCCATGGCGGCCGCGGTACGCACGGGAAGCGTCGACTTCTCGACGATGATCTTGCCTTCGTCGGCGATTTCCAGGATGTTGCGGGCGGTCTTTTCCCAGTACTGCAAATCGGAAGCCTTGCCGGCTCCGTGACCGAAAGTCTTGGTCGGGGTGTTCACAGAAACGAAGATGATGTCCGCTTCCTTGATGGCGGCTGGGATATCCGTGCTGAAGAACAGGTTGCGGCCGCGAGCGCGCTTGACCACGTCATCGAGGCCGGGTTCAAAAATCGGGAGATTCTCGCTGTTCCACGCGTCAATGCGAGACTGGTTGATATCGACTACGGTAACTTTAACATCGGGGCACTTGTCGGCGATAACGGTCATAGTGGGGCCACCGACGTAGCCCGCACCGATACAGACAATATTGGTTTTAAAGCTCATAATGCTCCCAATTTAGCAAATTGGGATGCGCATCATCAAAAGAAATCGGCCATATACCACGTTATTTCTACTGCAACCCGTTTATTTCCAAATCCAATCTGGAGATTTGATTTATATAAACGGTCTTGAGCATTTTTACAGCATCATCGAAACCGAATTTTTCATCCCCTATCAAATCACGTTTGATTCCAATGCGCCATATAGAATAGTTTCTTTCATTGGAATCATGGATATAATCGGCGATAGAATCGATAAACACATCGTTCTTTACAAACGCATCTTTATAAGAATTCCATTGTTGTTTCAAGAGCGAAATAAAATTCTCATTTTTCAACAGTTTATCGTACCACAAACTTTCTTTGCAACAAAGGCCCAATCTTGATGGATTGAACGTCATATAATCAAAATCCCAAACAGGCCCTATTTTCAATTTACCATTCAGGTCCTTATGCATAAAAACACTCTTGGGACCATTTATTTCATAATTTTGCGCAATATTATTTACAATAAAATAATCCACAAAACTTTTCAGGTCGATATATTCTTCAATGTCTAAGCCATCCATCTTTCCATACAAAATAGACTCAACGGTATCGATATAATCCTGAATATATGCAAAGGAGGCAGCCGTCGGATTATCAGGATTTTTTATATTCACAGGATAATTTTTTATCGTCGTCCTAAATTTGTATTCTTCATCGTAGTTCTTGTCAAATTCGAGCAAATACGCATTTTTGTCAATATTCACCCTAGATTCTTTCACCTCTACTTTTTCGCAGAGATAATAGTTTCCCAAAAAGGTCCCGTTCAAAAACAATTCTACAAAAACGCCTTTCGGAGACCATTCCAAATCGGTATTAGACGCCACCTTGAAAGCCAAGGCATTTCGCATTAATGTACGTTCTCGATAATTCGCGAGCAAGACCCAGTTCTTTGCACCCGGCATGCCGAACAAAGAAACTTTCTTGTCAAACTTGATGGCATACGGTTTTTTAGGATAATACACCCATGTCGTGTTTCCGCGACCGCGAATCAACATGTCATAAATTTTAGATTTTGGCTTGTTTTTCCCAAAAATTTGGAATTCTGCATTCACATAATTTTCGCGATCTTTGATTTCTTTATCATCCTCAGTTCTAATGACAACCCTAGGCAAGCCGACATACGGATATTCAGAATCATCAAACGGGAGACTTTCCATCACAGGCAAGCCTTCTTCTTCCAAATTGTCAGAATCTACGTTAGAACTTACTATCGAACTCGAATCGATCATTTTTATCGATTCCGCCACACCTTGAACATTCTCAGAAACAATGAGGTTCGCGCCACTATCAAAAGATTCACTATTGCTACAAGCCGCAAAAACGACAGCCAAGCATAGACAGTAGAAGCAATAACGTAAACAAATAAGTAACATTGGCGCAAATAATAATAAAAAAAACAAATCCCTCAAAGACGGAAAATTGTTCTTATGCCGGTTTTCCCTAAAATACAGGCAATAAAAAGGCTCCCCGCCATAGCGAAGAGCCCTAAAGGAGTTGTTTTTTAAGAAATTTACATCAAAATCACTTGAATTGAGCGGTAATGCTGGTCACTTCGCCCGGATTGACCGTGCGCGTTTCATCCTTCACGCCGTCGCTCCAGCCAGAGAACACGCCTCCGTTAGTCGCCTTGGCCGTAAGCGTCACCGGGACATTGCTGTAGAAATTCGCCGTGATGGAAGACTTGCCAATCGGGAGACCGTTGACAAGAACCGAACCCGATCCAGAGGTAGCAATAGTCATCGGAACCGGGTTGCTCAGCGAGAAGAACGTTTCCATTTCCGACGTAATCTGCTGCTGTCGGGAAGAAGCAAAGTTCGTAATCGTGGCAAAATCCTGATCCATGCTAGAAGCATTGAAGCCCCAGAGTTGCTGATCTCGCGCCATTTCCGACTGGACCTGGCTCTGCAAGTCATTAACCATCTTCAGAATGCGTTCCGAAGTGAAGTAAGAGGCCAGCAAAACGACAAACCGGTTCACAAACGAGCGAGCAAAGGTCGCATTTTCAAGAAGCCTGCGGAGCAGGAGCGTTTCCTTGGCAGTGCCATTGCCGTTGCCGCCACCCATACCGAAACCGGCTGCCATCTGCGTACCGCTAGCGCTAGTGACATAGCTGAAGATATTCGTCGTATTCATGGAATAGTTTGTTCCAAATCCGAAGTCGGTGTCGTAAATAAACCATTTCCATTTGGTCTTCTGGCTTGCCACGCGCCACTTCTTCAAGTTATTGTGCGGCCAGTCGCGGTTGTTTATGAACATTTCTGTCTGCATGTAGTTGATATAGTTGTCTATATCGATCTGGTTCGCAATCTTGCTAAAGTTTGCATCATCCTTCAAGCTATTGGACTGGAGCCAATCCATCATGGCTACGTAATCGGCGCTGGAACCGGCCGTTGCCTCGTCATTGGCGTCGAGCAGGTCGATGTCGTTGCCGTCAAAGCCATACTTGGTCTCGTAATAGTACTCGTTGTTACGCTCGCGCATGTCGTGGATGCCATAGTATGTACCATTGTAATAGACAATCACGTAGCGGCCACGCTGGTAATCAACATCCAGGCCTTCTGTAATCTGCGTTCCCACACGGTCACGTACGTAGTCATTTCCGCAGTTGTTACCGAAGTTACGCACCGAGAACGCCTTGAACTTGGTCAGTTCAGGATGGTCGGGGAACAGGGTGTATTTAAGGCGTTTGTCGCCGTACTGTTCGCGGAAAGTGACTGAGAAGGATTTCTTTTCCTTGGCACGGCTGTACTGGCCGGAAATCTTGAAGTCACCCATGATTCCGAAACCAGGCTGCTTGGCACCGGGTTCAATCAACTCCACGTACACGGGGAGTTCTCTATTGCTCCAGTAGTTCGCACCCTTGTGCGGGTCCATCATCTGGGCACCATCGCCGGTCATGTACAAACCCGAATCCGCGCTGAACATGGACAGCGAATCTGTCGTGATAAAGAGGGCGGGGAGCGAGGGCTGCGTCTCGAACACATAAGTGCGGTTAAGCATTTCACTGCGATACGCACCATCGACATATGTCACGCAACGGAGCACCGTCGTAGAAGAAATATTCAAAGATTGCGTTACCGGACTGCTGTTAATCGTGGGTTCAGCACCTCCCGTAGCACAACGGCTACCCTGCGGGAGCGTGACCGTCACGGGCGAAGAATAGAACCCGGACGGAGGCACGGACGATTCTCCGGAAGACGCCTGAGTCGCGCTCACTTCGCCAAGCGTGGCGCCATACGGGCTAGGATCGCCGATGCCCCACTTGCCAGCCGTATTCATGGACCATGTCGCAGTGACAGGGACCGCATTGTACCGGACGGAATCCAGGATTCCACCTTCGGTGTTCACCAGGTAAAGCGCACCGCCATCCTTGTCCACCTTGAACGTGGTATGGGGCTCATGGCCACGGTTGCGGGCAATATAGGAGAATATCTTGATTTCAGTATTTTCTACGGCCTGCGATTCCGAGAAGAATGTCGTACCGGACACGTTCGCAAGGTTGACCCCCATCGCATTGTCACCAAGGCGGATGCTGTACTCTGTAGTAGAGTCGCCAGTACCCTTGAGGTTCTTGCCGCTCCAGCTTCCAATAGAGCCGTTATTGTCATTCAGATTCAACCGGATCTTGTGCCCCTTCGAGATATAGCCCTTGAGCACCAGCTGGTTAATCTTACTCAGGTTAGTCGTGCTCGGATTGACGACGAACGAAGCATTCGAGGCTCCGGCAGGGACGCTCAGAACAGCGCCGAACATGTTCGCCCCGTTCTGGTTAAAGCACAGTGCCGACTGGCCAGGCAGATTGCTGACGGCCGGAGCGCTTGCAGCAGCCGTGGTACCGCCCATACCCATGCCCATGCCGCCTTGGTCGCCACCCATACCCATGCCACCCATGTCGAATCCACCAAAGTCAAATCCACCCATGCCGCTAACAGTGCTTTCGTTAGCATGGCAATTCGTGGAGACCATGTCAATGGAATCAGAAGGCGGAGTGTAGTCCGGAAGGTTCTTGCCCGACATGAACACGACCATGTAGGACTTGGCCGGAATGACGGCCTTGCCGAAGGTCCAGCGACGCGGGAACTTGAGGTCATTGCTCAGCGCGATGCCGCTCAGGTCTACCGGGGAATCAGACGTATTATATAACTCGAGCCAGCCCGGGTCATTACCGTCTTCATCCTTGAGACTTGCGTTCGACGGCGAAACCTCGCTGAAGACCACCGGGAAGTTCCCTACATAGGGAGGGGGCTCCGTCAGTGGGACCTGCGTAGTGTCTTCGCCAGGGAGAAGCCCTTCGTGCGAGTCCTTTGCCGAGAAATCCCTAGCCGTGCTACTGGCCGGAACCGCGCTACCGCTGGATCCGACGACCTCGCCCGTAACGGGATCGACATACGCCGAACTGCCCGGTTGAGGACCCGCCGAACTAGTGATATCGCCATTCAGGTCGCCACTGGAAGACGAGCCCAATAACGAAGTATCACCGCCCAATGGGTCATCTGACAGGGCGATGGGATTCGGACTGTTGGAATCCGAATCGTTGGAACATGCGACCATGGAGACGCATGCGGAAGATAACAAAACCGTAATCCATACAGTCAAGAGTGGAGATTGTCTGTACTGCATACCCTTAAAGTAATCATTTTAAAGGCACCACCCCAGAAAAATCCATATTTTCTTTTTTTTATTGTTGTGCAATTTACATCAACGGAATTGGGCTGTGATGTGCGTCACTCTGCAAGGTAAAATTTCCCTTACTTCTTCCTTGATTCCGTCGTCCCAGCCCAAGAATACAGCCCCTTCAGAAGGATGAGCCGAGAGCGTGACTGGGATGCTCTTGAAAAATTTGACACGCATGTTAGAACGGTCCAGAGCAAGCCCATGAACGGCTATGGAGCCTCGACCTTCGGCAACGAGCTCAACAGAACATTTCTTTCCGAGATCAAAATGCTCCACTAATTCGTCCATCACTACCGCCTGGCGATTCTTTGCGAACGAGACCATTTTTGACATTGCCTCGTCCATTCGCGAAGCACTCAGATGCCAACGTTTTTGGTCACGCACAATTTCATCCGCGATTTCATCAGTCAAGGCATCGATTCTCGCCAACAGGCGTTTCGATTCAAAATTCATCGAAAGAAGCGTCGTCATGCGATTGATGAACGCAATGCGAAAGCCTTCGTTTTCAAGCAGGCGACGCAACAAGAGCGTCGATCGAGGTCCATTCGGCCAGTCAGGGCCATCCTCGGCCGTCACGAAATCAAAGATATTGTCCGTGTTGTCACTGAAATCGCTACCGAATCCAAAATCCAAATCGTAAAGGAACCACTTCCAAGGGCTTTTCTCATCGCTTCTGCGCCATTTTTTCACATTGTTTGCAGGCCAATCCCTATTGTCCAAGAAAATCTCAGACAATACATAATTCAGGAAATTATCCACATCCACCTGCGTGGTGGCATATTCATAATCCTCCTCATCTTCCAAATCGTTCTCCTCAAGCCAATGCACAAAATTGATATAATCCGAAGCGCTGCCGGCAGAAACGGAATTGTCCGCCTTTAGCAAATCAATTTTATCCGGATCGTAGCCGTAATGCGTTTCAAAGTAATATTTCGAGGAGCGCTCGCGAATATTATGAATTCCAAAATATCTTCCATTGTAAAAAACAATCGCTGCCCGACCTCGCTGGTAGTCCACCCCGAGCCCTTCCGTAACGGAACTCGCTAGGCGATCGAGAAAATAGGTCGTGCCAAAACCACCTCCATTATTCCGCAATACGAACGACTTGTATTTTCTGAGTTCAGGAAAATCTGGAAACAATTTATATTCCAAGCGACTTTTACCATACTTTTCGCGGAACGTTATAACGAAAGATTTTTTTGCACTCACGCGGCTGAATTGGCCAAAGATGGAATACCCGGCATTCTCGGCAAATGCCGGACTTTTTGCGTCAGGTTCCATAAGTTCAACAAATACCGGTATTTCCTTGTCCTGCCAATAGTTCGCCCCATAGTACGGGACATTGCTCCACGCATCGTCTCCCTCGACATAAAGTCCCGTATCAGCATCAAACAGCGAATTCGAATCAACAGCGACAAATAGGGCAGGAATCGTCGGAGCCTTTTCGAAGATATAAGTACGCGTTTCGACATCACCAGGAAGCATCCCTTGAATAAAAGATGCACAGCGAAGCACTGTAGTCGAATTCACTTGAAGCGATACCACCTGACGGCTTTCAGCCGAAGGTAACGCGCCCCCCATTTCACAACGAACAAAACGGTCCTCCGGGAACTCGACCTCAAATGGTTCCTGATAGAACCCCGACGGGGGAAGCTCAGGCAATTTCGCAGATTGTCCCGGCAATACTTTGCCTTTCTGTTCCTTGAGCGGCGAAGGATCCGCATACCCCCAACTTTCCTCGCCATTCAAGCCGCGACCCAGCGACCAGGATTTTCCAAGAACAGCACCCGGGTAAAACACATAAGAGTTCACAACGCCTAGCGAATCTACCAAATAGAGTTCCCCTCCATTCTTGTTCAACTTAAACGATGCATGAGGTTCATGTCCTCTGTTCCGTGCAACATACGAAAAAAACTTCATGTCCACAAAGCGGGTTTCGCGTACACCCGGACTGAAGCGGCTTCCATAAATCTTGGAAAGATTCGGATAATTTGTTTCGACCGGAAGCCTAAAGGCATACGTCGTGCTGGAATCTCCCGTTCCCGTCAATTCCACTTCATACCCGTTTTTCTCATCAATATCCGGTTGAGCAAGCCGCAACGAGACCTTGTAATCCTTTGGAATATAACCCGTCAACAACATCTCGTTAGTTTTCGAAAGGTCTACGGTCTGTTTGCGCTCACCTCCCCGAGTGCCAACGAAAACAGAAATCGAGGGCCATTCCGATCCATCGTTCTCGCGCAACTGCATGCGTGCCCCAAACATGCGGCGCCCTTTTTCCGAAAAACAAATATCCTTCTTTCCTGACAACGGCTCTGCAAAACTATTCCCGGGAGGGTCGTTCTGCGCATCTGTCCACAACCTGCAACCCTTTCCAATCATGTTCACCGAATCGGATGGAGGAACAAAGTCCGGATAATTCTTTCCGGACATAAACACCACCAAGCGCTCCGAAGGATGCAATTTTGCCTTGCCAAATTTCCATTTCTGCTTTTTCTTCAAGTTGTCCGTCAACGAATAACCCGACAAGTTCACCGTATGCGACGATTTATTGACAATTTCTACCCATCCTGCATCATCACCTTCGTCGTCCTCATAATTGACATTTATCGGGTTTACCTCACTGAACGCAAGAGCCGATTTTTCATTTACCGGGAAATCTATAACTATCGCAGACGAAGAAGAAGCAACCGCAGTCTCTGCGGAAACCGGTTCGTACGGTTCCAAAAGTTCCGACTTGTAGTCCGTACATGCGCACAACATAACGACAACAAGACAGAATCCAATGCGGTCAACAAATAATTTCACTTTCTCAATATAAAACTATTTGAAGTCTCTGTACTCAGCATCAAACTATTTTTGTGATTTTCTCGGTCTGCGAACAACAAAAAGAGCCGCGCCTATCAGCACCAGCGACACCGAGACGACTTTTCCCAGCGGGAAAGCTTCAGCAAATACGATTCCACCGGCAAGCGTCGGTACAGCGGCACCGACTGCAGCACTAAACGGAACGATAAAGAGCGCACGGCCCCTCGAGAAGGACACCTGCGAATAAAGAAATGCGATAGAGTAAGTCGCGACGTAGCCCCATAGACGAGGGTCCAGCAGAAGGCCAAGAACCGTGTCGACGCCAAGCTTGTCCAGGTCAAAATCCATGGCCATGCTCTTGTAGAACACTGCAGATAGTCCGAATCCCATCCCCATAATCAAGGAATCTACAATTTCTCGATTCTTGTAGCACAGGTGCACAAACAACGTAACAATCGAAAGCGTGCCGGCGTAACTCCAGAGCATCGCGACATTCTGCGTGCCGGTTGCCGCCCCCATTGTCTCGACCGAATAGGTAAGCCCCGCTACGACAAAGCATATGGCCACGATAATGCGTTTCGTCAATTTTTCCTTGAGCAGCCAGAATCCCATGAGTGCGGTAAGAACGGGATTGAGCACCATCATCGGCTGCACCAGGCTCAAATCATAACGTGCCATGGCGATGTAGTAACCGATCGTCGCTATCGCCGAACAGGAAATTCCTAACCACCAATAGCCATTGCTCAGGACGCCCTTGAAAAACTGCCATGGGTTTGCGACACCGCCTGTACGCTTGCCCACCTTGGAAATCCCCGACTTCTCGAGGATGTTACCGCAGGCAAAGCAGAACGCGGGGCCAATTGTCAACAAGAAAAAGAGCATCTTCAGAAAATCACTGTAATAGCGTCTCGCGCCAATGTAGAATTTATACCACGGGAATCTCTACAGCTTGTCGTAAATTTCCTGGTAAATCCAGTAATTGCCCATGACGCGTTTCACGTACTCGCGGGTTTCCCAGTAGCTGATTTCCTCGGCGCGGACGTCCCAGGGGAGGCCCTCGCCAGCAGCCTGCCAGCGTTTGGTCGGCTTGGGCCCAGCATTGTAGTTCCCAAGCACGTACATATAGTCGTCCTGATATTCAGCCTTCAGGTCGACCAGGTAACGAATTCCCAGGCGGATGTTCATGTAGGCGTTGTACAGGAGTTTCGGGTCGAAATTCGGAATCTGTTCGGCTTCGGCCAGCATCTTGCCCGTCTTCGGCATAATCTGCAAGAGTCCGCAAGCACCCACCGGAGAAGCGATTTCGAAGTTGAAGATGGATTCCTGGCGCATCACGCTGTAAACGAAAAACGGATCGATACGCGTACCCGAGTGGTAAACGACCTGCTCGGTGTACGGCACCGGATAAAGGTAATGCAGCACGGCAATCGGGGGCGCCATCAGGCGGCGGCGGTCTATATTGTTCTGGAACTGGCGGGCCAGACGGTAGCCGGCCGCAGTCTCCCCCATCTCGTAGAAGAGCTTCCCATATTCGTAAAGGAAGTCAAGACGCTTGTAGTTCTTTTTGCGTGCCTCGTCATAAACAGCGAACGCCTCTTCGGCAAAGCCGTACTGGAACAGCGTCCTGATGCGCTTGTAGCGTTCCGGGTTGTACGAAGTGTCGGCACGGACGCCCTTCTGCGACGAGCGAATCCAGGCGAGCGTCTGCTCCGGCGACATCGGGATGCCATGGGCGAACGGGATATCCTTCGCAGCCATGAGCTTGTACTCCTCGAGCTTGATACGGCTGCGGTGAGCATAATAAGCCAACGGGAAGTCACGGATGCAGTCCAAGTAGGCGGCACGTGCCAGGGAATCCTTGCCGAGTTTCATGTAGGCGTCGCCCAAGAACATGCGGGCACCGCTACCACTCCAAAGGTACTGATCCTTGGTCGCTTCCGTAAAGGCCGCGACAGCCTCATTCCACATTTCCTGCTTGAAGTAGATGAAGCCGATACGGAACTTGGCCCACTGCTTTTTCACATTGTTCTTGAAACGTCTGTCCGTCAATTGCCTAAAGCAAATCAATGCGCTATCGTACTGCTGCTTCTGTTCGTATTCAAAGCCGCGCACCCAAAGGTTATTCGCATTTTCCTTGCTGAACTGGTTCGCATCGTGCAGCAGGGAATCCATTCTCTTGATTTCAGCAGCATTCTTCGTCGCATTATTGCGCAACAAGCGAAGCGTAGACTGCATCCACAGCGGACGTGCTTCAACAGAATCAAGGAGGTAGCGGAACTGGGCAATGGACTCGGAATCGCGTTTGAGCGTACGCAAAGTGACAGCGCGTTTTTCCCACAGATAGATGCGAGTATCACGGTTGAGAGTGCTCGGCGGAAGCGGCTTGAGCGTTGTGTCCTCAGGTGGCGGGGCAACCTGTTCAGGATTCGAGACCACGAGAGCCGAATCGATAATGCGGATGGAATCCAGCAGAGACAAGCAAACGTTCGCTTCGTCCTTCGCACAGGCCATCCTAGCATAGGCAACTTTTTCGGCCAATGTTTCCTGGACACCGCCAACCTTACGCAAGCGGCGAATAGCGGCAAAGGCGGAATCCTTGAACGACGTCGGGCTTGTTAACAACTTCGTGTACAGTTTCTTGGCCGCCTTCAGCTGTTTGAACTTTTCGAGATAGCACGCATAGCGGTACTTGAGCACGTCGGCATCGGAAGACTTGGAATACTTGTCCAAAAAGACCTTGAGCGAATCCGCATGAGCGCGATCGCTCAGGGAAGAATCCGCCATGGCCGCCTCAATACGCAAGCGAGAAGACACTCGCTGCCACTTTTCATCCTTTTCTAGTCCCTTGCCCAATTTCAGAGTTTCCCACATCCTGCGGTAATCCCCCTTACGGTACATGGAACGAGCCATGCGCAAAATGACCTCACCCATCAACTGCGGATCCGCAGAGCGTAGGGAATCGTAGGCCGCATAGGCGCTATCCCAGTTCTCCTTGTAATAGTAAGCAGCAGCCTTTGCGAAGTCTCGCACTATCTTGGGAAGTGTGGAGTCAAGGGAATTCTTTACAGCCCGTTCGCCACGGATAACCACGTTCTGGAAACGGTTAGAGGGAATTTGTTCCAAATCTGCATAGGGGCTCGGGGGAATGACAATTGCCGTAGTCGAATCCAGCACCGCCGCCGATGACATCGCCGGAGCGACGGTCACAGCATCGGCACTCCAAGCAAGCGATGCCATTAGCAAAACACATACAAAATAACCAAATCTCATATTTTCTCTCTTTATGCAGCACACATCACCATTGGATGCTGCAAGTCCAGCCATGTTACAGGCGTTCTACCTGGCCCACGAAACTGGATATACCCAAATCCATAATCGTCTGCGCATACTTCTTGTACAAGTACTCATTGACGTCCTTGGCATCATCCATCTGCAGGATAGTCAAAGCCGTCTCGCGAACGTCCTCGAAGTTGATGGAACGGATAATCTTCTTTGTAGCCATCACGCTCCACGGAGTCATCGAAAGTTCATCCACGCCAAGCCCAACAAGTAAAAGAACACTCAGCGGGTCCGAACTCATTTCACCGCACACAGCAACAGGAATCCCTTCCCGGTGCGCAGCAACGACCGTCTGGTAAATCATGCTCAGCACTGCAGGATGGTGCGGCTGGAACATATCCGTTATAAGTTCGTTCGTACGGTCCACGGCCAGGGTGAACTGAATCAAGTCGTTCGTACCGAGACTGAAGAAGTCGACCTCTTTGGCCAACTTTTCCACAAGCATCACAGCCGCAGGAACTTCGATCATCACGCCCACTTTGATGTCGCCCACCTTCACGCCCTCGGCGACAACCGCCTGACGACATTCCTCGATGCACTCCTTGGCCTGATGCAGTTCGCTCATGCTAGAAATCATCGGCAGCAGGATTCTCAAATTGCCCGCGGAACTTGCGCGAAGCATCGCCTTCAGCTGCGCACGGAAGATATCCTTCTTGTCGAGGCACACGCGAATGGAACGCCATCCCATGAACGGGTTCGCCTCGTTGGGCGAAGTCACGCCAGGGACCAACTTGTCGCCACCGGCATCCAGCGTTCTGATAGTCACCGGGTTAGGCGCCATGTTCGAAAGAATAAGGCGGTAAGCGTCTTCCTGCTCTTCTTCCGAAGGCGTGTCCTTGCGGAAATACAGGAACTCGGAACGGAACAGGCCCACACCTGTTGCACCATAGTCCTTGACCTTGTCGGACTCCGTCGGCAATTCGATGTTTGCATGCAACGTAATGTACTTGCCGTCGCGAGTCATCGGTTCCAGCTGGCGCATGGTATAGAGTTCCCTGCGCTGCCTCTCGTAGACTTCCTGTCGTTCGTGGAACTTGCGGATATCGTCTTCATTCGGGTTCACGATAACCATGCCACCCGAACCGTCAACGATAATCATGTCATCGGGCTTGGCGAGGCCCGCCAAATTACGTAGACCGAATACGGCCGGAATCTGCAACGAGCGTGCAAGGATGGCCACATGGCTTGTACGTCCGCCCGTATCCATGGCAATCGCGCTGACCTGTCCCGGTTTAACCGACATCAGCAGACTGGGCAAAATCTCGTGCCCTACCAGCACAACACCATCTTCGGCAGCGATGTCTTCCAGTACCGGTCCGGAATCCTCCATGGCCGCCATTAGGCGGTTGTGCAAATCACGAAGGTCGGTTGCCCTGTCACGCATGGCCGGAGAATCGATTGATTCAAACTTGTCAATAAAGGCGCCCAGCACCACATGCACCGCCCAGCGGGCATTCTTGTGGCCGACACGAATTTTCTCAAGGACCCCATTCACCAATTGCGGGTCCTGCAAAATCATAAGGTGGGTCGCAAAAATCAGGCTATCCTTGATACCCGCACGGCTCTCGGAGATTTCCTTGATTTGCGCAATTTCCTTGGCTGTCTTACCCACGGCTTTCAGGAACAGTTGTTCCTCGGTGGGAATTCTGCTTTCGGGCAGAGTCTCCTCGACAACGGAGACTTCACGATTGATTACGGGGAAAACCCTCCCCATGGCAAAGCCGGGCGACGAAGGAACACCGATCAGGACAGTCCTGACCTTAGCCTTCCCTGCATTCCCGACCTTCACTGCCGGATCAAGCTCAACACGGTTCTTCGTTGAAGTGGTCATTGAAGAGTTGTTCCAATTGCTGAACTATGGTTTCTTCATCCTCACCGTCAACTTCGAACTTGACTTCGGAACCGGCGGGAATCGCAAGCATCATTACATTCAAAATGCTCTTGGCATTGGCCTTCGAGCCTTCATAGACAATGGAAACATCACTCTTGGCTTGCCCCGTGATATCCACAATCAGGCCCGCAGGCCGGGCATGCACGCCAAGTTTATTAGTGACCGTCAATGTTTTTACAATCATCGTTTTCCTCAGAAGAAGTCCACATTAATATCCAGACCATCCTGAAGAATGATTCTGAACAGGCTATCCGCAGAATGGATAGTCTTGACAAGATCGTCATGCAGAGTCTTGTCGTTCAACAGGAGCCCAACGGTATTGTCCTTAGACTGCGTCTTCGCCTGAACCTGGCCAACCAGTTCATCCAGGTGCTTGGTAACGCCTTCCAGTTCCCCAATGAGATTGTTGGCGTTGCCCACCACCTTGTCCGTGTTGGCAAAGAGGCTGTCGATAGGCTGTTTCACGCCGTCAACAAGCTGGTTCACCTTGCCCGTAGCCTCGTTCAAGCCTGCCAAGGTCTTCTTGATCTGCGGGTCCGTGTTCTGCACGAGGCCCATCAAGCGGTCCTCGAGATTTTCGGCCTTGTCGAGCAAAGTCTTGAAGCGATCCTGGAATTCCGGATTGGAAATGGTCCCGTTCAAAGCGGCCTTGACGGATTCAAGCAAGACCTTGGTGCTGTCGCAGACCTCGCCGGCCAGGCCCAAGGCCTCAGCAATACCGGCATCGAACTGGCCGTCGATGGTATCGCCCGGAGCAAAATACTTTTCCTCGTCGCCAAGGATAATGCCTATCTGGCGTTCACCCATGATACCGATGTTCTGGACGCGGATTTCGGAATCCTTCGGGATTCTCACGTCGGTACGGAGGCGAATCGTCACCACGACGCGGTGCCCCGACAACTCGATATTCTCGACCTTGCCGAGCTTGACACCATTAATCTTGACAGGGTCATCCAGCACAAGCGTGCTCACCTGCGTAAACTTCAGATGGAAGGTATTGAACGTCTCGCGCGGGTCCTTCTCGTTCAAAAAGAATATGCCGAACACCAAGACGACTACGGCTAGGAGAACGACTAAACCTACAGAAAAGTACAGGACCGAATTCTTTTTCATTTGTTTCCCAATCTAGTTTATTTTAGGAACGTCAAATGCCCAGAAACCGCAAAAATGGACAAAATTTCCCTTTTAGGCATCAATTCTCACTATCGGGCTATTGTTCTCGATGCCGTTCACGTGGCGATCCAGCCAATCCAACAGCAGCTGGTCCCGTTCGGCAGCGGGCAAGGCGAACTTTTTGCGGCCTTCCCTCTGCATATAGACATCGAGATAGGTCATCAACACGCCCCCGGCGACCGAAACATTCATCGATTCAGTGATGCCGTACTGCGGCAGCTTGAACTCGTAGTCGGCATGGGCGAGCGTATCCGGGTGGTTCCCGTGGAACTCGCTTCCGAGATAGAAGGCGGTAGGCTGGCTCAGGTCGAGGTCCAGCACGGAATTCGTGGTGTTCGTGCTGGCGACCGCAATCTTGTACCCCTTGGCGCGGAGCTTTTCCATGCAGAGCATGCGCTTCTTGTACAGGTACAAGCTCATCCACTTGTAGCTACCCTTCAAAATGGACTTGTTCACGCTGTAAGCGTTGTCCTCTTCGATAATATGCACATCCTGCAGGCCAAACACTTCAGCCGTACGGATAACTGCCGAAATATTATGCGGGTCGAACAAGTCCTCGAGCACCATGCAGAAATGCCTTGTACGGCGGTTAACGACTTCCGTAAGCAAGTCACGACGGCGGTCCGTCACACGGGCAAGCAGCGATTCCAATTCACTCATCTCTATTTCCCTTTCTTTTTTTCAATGATAGCCGGGGCCGATTTTTCGTCCATGATGATGGGGACACTGTTCTTGTTCCTTTCAGCCCTTTCCTTCTGGAGCTTTTCAAAATCACCAAGGCGCCAATGGCCACCGTTCACGACGTTTTCAAAATCGATAATGTACTGTACGTTCTCGTCGGACTTCAGCACGGCACTCTTGAGCATCGGTTCCTTGTTGCCAGAGAAGTAGGAGCCCGAAGCCTTCTTGATGTCATTGACGATGTTGTCTATTTTCTGGTCCACGACACTCTTGAACACCTTCATCTGCATGATCGAGTTCAACACCGTGTTCGCCGGAAACACAATAGCCGTTAGCTTGTACTTAAGTTCATTCCGGCTGACCTCATCCATGTCCAAGTAAGCAATCGCCGTCCCGTGCAGCGACCACTTCAATATTTTTGCATGCCCATAACCAAAGAACAGGTTCCGCATGCCCAGCTTATGGCCGGCGCTGTCCTGCAAGGCCCAATAAAAGTCGCCCGAGAGGCTCCGCCCGTTACTGCCCGAGAAGAACCTGCGGTTCGAGCTCGTGTAATTCAGTTCGTAGTGGGAATCCAAGTAAGCGTTAATCAGTTGCGCCGTAAAGGGCATGTTGTCGAACAAGTAGCTAATAACATCGGCCCCCAGCGGCAGCGTTCCCTTGTTCTCGTAAATCACGCGGTACTGGCGACCGAGACGAGCAAAAATTTCGACGGACATCGGGACGGCGAGATCCGCCTTGAACCCGCGCTTGGTAATCTCGATAAAGGGGGCGCAGAATTCCGAATCGTACTTCACTTTCGGCCAAGGGACCTGGTCCTCGTCACGGCAGGTTGGGAAATCCATGTTCAGGCAGGCCTTGGTACCGGAACAGAGCGACCGGTAGTCATCCTCATTTCCGAGACGCGACATGATAGCGGAACGCAAGCGAGCCTCGGCAACAGGAAGCATATGGACAGACGCATCCTTTGCAGGTTCGGACGGAGTGCCAGCAAAGCACACCGCCTGCAACACAGCGAGGGCGCATATCAGGCGTTTGAACATTCCTATCGCAGAGCCGAAAGTCATCCGCTACCTGAATTCAAGACTGTCCAAAGAAAGGACCGTGAAGGGTTTCAGAGCATCGAACTTCGCCACCGGTCCAACAATGGAAATCGTCATCTTGTCGCGACTGAAGTACTTGGCAATCATCGCCTTCACCTGCTCGGCAGTCACAGCGTTGATTTCCTTTACATATTCCAAGTAATGATCGTCGGTCTTACCCAAAAGTTCACCCTTCGCAAAGATGACAGCTGTCGCTTCCGGAGAATCGAACAGGCTCGGCAAACTTTCGACCAGGGACTTCTTGGCCTGGGCCAGTTCGTCGTCGGTCGGCCCTTCCTTCGCCAGCTTGTCGACTTCCTCGAACACAAGCTTGATGGCGAAATCGACAGTTTCCACCTTGGTCTGCAACGCGATGGTCGTGAGCGCCGTGTCGCGGTATTCGTTTCCGACTGCGCTGTAGACGCTATAGGCCAGGCCCTCGTCGCTACGCACGCGGTTCATCAGGCGGCTAGAGAAGCTCCCCCCGCCAAGGATAAAGCTTGCAACGGCGGCCGGATAGTAATCGGGATGGGGCCTGCGCACGAACGGCTGGTTCATCACGATGTTCGCCTGGGTAATGTCGCGGTCCACCACATACACACCCGGCTTACGCAGGAACTCGAGCGGTTTCGGCGGTTCCTTCACGGTGACCGGAGCCGTCGGGAGGTCGGCAAAGAAATCCTTGAGCACGGCCATCGCGGAATCGCGGTCGATGTCGCCAGACAAGGCGAATATGATGCGGCGAGACGAGAAGAGTCCCTTCGAAAGGCGCTTCACGTCGGCAACGGAGACCTTGGAGTATTCCTTGGCATTTGCATCCCAGAGCCTGGGCGAAGGAGCATAGTTGACCTTCATCTGCAAAGCCTGCAAGACCTTCCCCGGAGTATCGTAGCGACGGTCGTAACTGGTCACGAAGTTCGCCTTCACGATTTCGAGTTGGTCCTTGTCGAACGCGGGCTCCTTCACGATTTTCTTCACCAAGGAAAGCATCGCCGGAAAATCCTTCGAAAGGCAGTCGATGTCAAACGACGAGGTGAACGTTCCTGTCGATGTCGTGATTCCGGCACTGACAAACTCGAGAGAATCGTCCAGTGCGCGTGCGGAAATCCCTGCCGCGCCACCACGACGGAACATAGCTCCGACCATGGAGCTGGCGGCCTCGTCCTTCAAGCCGAGGGACTCATGAGGCTCGTCGAAAAACACGGTAAAGTTCACGAGCGGAAGCGTCCGGTCTACCACGACATAGCCCGTAACGCTGTCGGACACCTGCACCCTGAAATCCTTCGGGTACGGGGCCACATAGCGGAACTCGGGGAAAGCGATGTCCCTGTAACTTGCCGGTACAGCAGAAGCGGCGGAAGCCACGGGAGCGGGAGTCACCGCAGAATCCTGGGCGGCGACACGGGGGCTGGCCTCCCCAGCCGAAGTCTCGGGAGCAGGCGCCCCGGAACACGCAGCCAGAGCCAGCGCGGCAATAGCGGAAAACGATACAAACTTACGCATTTGGCTAGAAAATAGCAAATGATTCGGCACAAAATACCTATCAATCCAAATTGGAGTATCGATTCGATATTTTTATCGTCCCAACACCAAAAAACATCGTATATTCATTAATGAGCCTTCCTGGTGGATACAACATCGGTCGCCGAGTTCGCTCGGCCCGCCCGACTCTCAAGAGTCAAACCCACCCGGGAGGCTTTTATCTATCTTCCCTAGGAGCCCAGTGCCCGCAGCACTGGGTCTTCTTGTATATACTAGCTGAACCTGCCGGCAAGCTGGCGCCGACGGCGGCCGCGTTCGGAAACAAGCGCTTCCACAAGGAACAGGAGCGCCGCAAGGCCCAGGAATATCTGGTAGCGGTCCTGGTAGTTTTCCATGCGGTCCGTCGCCTGGTCCTTCTTTTCGAGCGTAGCGATTTCGGTCAGCACCTTCTGCAGCTGGAACTCGCTCGGGTTCGCATAGAAGTACAGTCCACCGGTCACGTTGGCAATTTCCTGGAGCGTCCCGTCCTCGAGGCGCGTCGTGACGATATTGCCCTGCATATCCTTCTTATAGGCGACTTCCCCGTTCTTGGTCTTCACCGGTATGGGCACACCCTCGCGGGAACCGATGCCCACCGTATAAATCCTGATTCCGAGTTCGGCGGCTTCCTTCGCCGCGTTCACCGCTTCGGCTTCGAGTTCTTCACCGTCGCTCATCAAGATCATCACGGAATACTTCCCGGCGCCGCCGGAATTCTTGAACAGCTGCATACCCTTGCGGATGGCAGCATCAAGGTTCGTGCCCGGCATCAGCCATCCCGGATTCAGTTCTTGCAGCATCATCTGCACGGTACCGTAATCGAGCGTGAGCGGTACCATTACCTGAGCCTCGCCGCTGAACGCTACCAGGCCCACTCGGTCACCCGAAAGCGATTCCAGGAAGGCGGCAATCTCGTGGCGCGAACGCACAAGACGGTTCGGCTTGATATCCTCCGCCAGCATGGACAGGGAAATGTCCTGCAACAGCACAAGATCCAGGCCCCTGCGCTCGATATGCTCCATCTTGTGTCCCCACTGCGGACGGGCCAGCGCAACAAACAGGAACGCAAGCGCGAGCAAAAGCAGCAACATCTTTGTCAGGCGCCGCCAAGGGGACACCGACGTAGAAAGCTTGGGAAGCATCGAGAGGGAGACGAACCGGGCTGCAAGTTTCTTGCGGCGATGATAGGCGTAGACAAACAGCAGGGCGAACAGCGGCAGCGTAAAGAGGCACCACAAAAAGTCGGGTTCGGCAAATCGCATTGAAGTCTCCTATGGAGCACACACGGGGCGGTCTCCAAAAACACCCAGAATATACAAAAAACGGCACAAGGAAAGCGGACTATTCAGCAACAGCCGCCCCTATCCACCATAAATGTTCACATTCTGTAGACAACTTGTTTACAAGAGGAACGCCCGAAAAAAAAGAAAAAAAATTTTTTTCTTAATTATTCAGCCACTTCCGTTCTTTTTTCTTATAATATTGCTATCTCCATGACGTATTGTCCTTGAGGAACCCGAGAATATAGATGCACAACATCGCGCTGATAGAAATAGGCATCTGCTGCATAGCCATCCTGTTACTGGTCCTATACCAGTACCGTATCTCGCTACTGCAGTTTCCCGAAGAGCGCACGTTCAAGAAGATCCTCATCTTGATGATTGCGGAAACGTTCCTGGACATCGTCGGCAAGCTCCAATTCCCAGAAAGAATAAACAACCCGGACATCAAGTACGTCATTGTCGTGCTCACCGCCGCCATAACGCAGTTTATTCCCTACCTTTGGAACCTTTTCGTCCATTACAAGATATACGGGAGCGCCTACCATTTCCGCAAATATGCCATTCCCATCACGATTCCGCTCGTCATGGGCATCCTGTACTGCGTAACACGCATCTATCAGCTCCAGCCGGGAAGTCCCAAGGAGTTCAACATTCCCGAACTGTGGGCGATTACCAACTCCATCTGCATTTTCTACATCGCAATGGCGAGCGTCATTTCATTCAGGTCAGCCCACAGGAACTTCACCAAGACGGGCTGGAGACAGGAGCAATACTTGTGCTGGATCATGGTCCTCCCCGTAGTGGCCATCCTTATCCAAATAGCCCTGCAAAGGCTGGAAATTCCCATTGTCACGCCGGTCATCACCCTGGTGCTGTTGCACATCCACATCACTCAACAAAGCACGCTCATCACGATGGACCACCTGACCGGCCTCAATAACGAGCGTAGGCTCAACAATTTCCTTCGCGACAAGACGGCAGACCTGACATCGGAACAGAGGCTTTTCCTGTTGACCATTACGCTTGACAACATGCGCCACATCCGCCGCAAGCTTGGCAAGAAAAAGGTAGAGGCCATCGTCATCGCATTCGCCGACTTCCTGAGAGCGCGCATGACTAGCGACAACATGTTCCTGGCCCACTACCAGAAGCACTCCTTTGCCATCGTCCTCGAAAAAAAGACATGGAACGACGTGGAAGCCTTCTGCAACATGCTCATCGCTACGAGCAACACCGCTAGGCTGCAAAGCCTTGCGCCATGGCCGATAACATTCAGCATCAATTATTCTGAGTTCGGCAAGCCGGGCGTGAACAACGTCATCGAATTCCTGGATGACACCAAGAACAACTGCTTCAAGCCGACAACGTCGCTATACGAAAGAAATGGTTTCGAGCCCTAGATTAGGGGATCCTGACGAAGCGCGTATTGGCAAGCAGGAGTTCAAGCAAAATAAGCAAAGCGCCAATCAATAGCCACGGATAGAACTTTTCCGAATAACGGGCATAAGCAACCGTCTCTATCTCGGTCTTTTCGAGTTCATCGATTTCGGAATAGATGTTTTCCAGCTCTTCCCTGTTCTCGGCACGATAGAAGCGACCTCCCGTTTTCTGGGCGATGCCCTTGAGCATTTCTTCGTCGATGCCTTCCTCGGGGGTAATATCCCTTTCCGCCCACGAAATTTCGCCCGTCCAGGGATTTTGCTGGAAGCCCAGAATCTTGCCTTTCTTCTTGCCCACGCCGACGGTGTAGACCTTCACGCCCAACGCCTTGGCCACATCCGCAGCATGCAGGGGCGAAACAAGGCTCGCATTGTCCTTACCGTCCGTGAGGAGCACGACAACACGGGACTTCGCAGTAGACTTCTTTATACGGGCGAGCGAGTTCATGAGTCCATCGCCAATCGCCGTTCCATTGCCCGTGGCTGTAGAATCGTTCACAGCCGAAAGGATCTCGAGCAGGGAGCCATAATCCAATGTCAGCGGGCACTGGGTAAAGGAGCGCCCGGCAAACACGGAAAGACCGATGCGGTCGCTATGACGTTTCTGGATAAAGTCCGCAATGACCTCCTTGGCATACCCCAAGCGGCTATACTTCCAGTAATCGCCGCTCTTGAGCAGGCGTTCCGCGTTCATCACGCCAAGTTTGGCCTGTTCGGCACGGGTCAGCATGTCAAGCGTACCCATGGAGCCCGACACGTCCAGGGCGAGCATGATGTCGACGCCATCGGTAGAGGTGTATTCCACCTCCATCGCATTTTGCGGGCGTGCAAGCGCTATAACAAAGCAGCTGAGGGCCAAAAGTCGCAAGGCCGGAACAATATGTCTCAGACGGACACGGCGGCTGGGAACAGCCTTCTTGGCAATGGAAAGCGCAGGGAACTTGATAGTGCTTTTGCGGCGCCTATTGCGGTAAATGTAAAGCACAACAAGAATAGGGACAAAGACTAGCAGCCAGAAGGCTTCGGGATTCTGAAAATGCAGCGCACCAATATCCATTTCGTTTCCAATTCCGTAATCAAGGGGATTCCCCCAAAACACACAAGAATATACAAAAAAAGACCGTGGGCGAACCCACGGCCTTTTTCAAAAATCCTTCCGGATTACTTCACGATGACAGAGCGAACTTCGTTGCCGACGCGGATCACGTAGGCACCCTTGTTCTTGACCGTGACAAGCTGGCTGCCGTTCTTGATCATGCCGGTCTGGATAACCTTACCCTGCATGGAGAACACAGCGAAGTTAGAACCGACAGCAGCATTGCTGATCTGGATCTGGAGGCCGTTAACGGAGGTATTGAACCTAGCCGGAGCAAAGACCGTAGCGAGGGCATTGCCCGAAGAACCCACACCCGGACCAATGGCAGAAGAGTTCGGGTTGGTACCCGAAGAAGTCGGGTTGCTACCCGAGGAGTTCGGATCGGTAGAACCGGAAGAAGTCGGAGCAGTCTGGGTGATTTCGCTGCGGACACCCGGCATTCCGGTAATAGAGACCGGATCAATCACGTTGCCGCTAGCATCGACGAATTCGATAGCGCTGATGGAGACATCACCGATACCGCCTTCCTTCTGCTTGACTTCGAACTTGAGGCCCCTAACATCCTTGATGATGTCCTTGCCTTCCGGAGCAGAGTTCTGGTCAACCCAGTCAAGAAGACCACCATTGTTCTTGTCGTCCAAGCCCTTGAAACCCATTTCATACGGAGTAAAGTCGTACTCGATAACCTTGTAGTCCGAAGAATTTTCGACATAAATACCCGGTTCGGAACCAGCTTCTACAGACTTGCCGTTGAGGACAGCCATGCGGATAGGACCGGAAGCCTTGATGGTAATACGGAGTTTTGAGACTCCGAGAGCCTGGAGGTCGACACCCTGCTTGCTGTCGGGGAGGAAGGACATGGCAATACCAGCAGACGGATACTTGAGGGTACCTGCATCAGCGGCTTCCTGAGTCCATTCCGGTTCAGGACCGATCTGCATGGAAGCTTCGGCATAAATCTTGCCACCACGGAGAACCAGCGGAGACGTGCCGGAGTCCGGCTTCATCGTGGTACCGATACCATACTTGTCATGGTAGGCACCCCAGTGCCAGAAACCAGAAACACCCACGGTCGTATCCTTCATTTCCATCTGCTGGCCATCAAGTTCGCTGAGCGACGGAGCCTTGCTCGGATCCGGAGTGAAGGCGGTGAAACCGGTCATATCATAGAAGTTGGGCATGTTACCGGTCATGAGGAGGAGGTAAAGGAGGTTCAAAGTAGACATGTAGTACTTTTCGCCCGGATTGTCACCTTCACCACACTTATCGGCCTTCTTGCAGGCCGTCTTGGAAGCGAGGTAGCTATAGACCGTTCCGAGGTACTTCTGACCAATTTCAGTTTCGTCACTGGAAGCGGCGAGACCGAGACCACCGGAGAACGTGGAAGAAGCGAAGTTACGCTTGACGGATTTTTCAGGCTTGCCATCTACATAGTAACCGGAATTGATTTCGCTAGCCACAGGAGCTTCAGTATAGAGCCACTTGGTAATGGTAGCGTTAAAGGCCTGAGAAGAGGCCGTTCCAAACCAGTAGTAGTCCCAAGCCGTGCGCCACGGGGTACGGGCGGCGTCATCGAAGAAACCGGCAGCTTCGGACTGCTGCACGGAAGCAGAAGTCTTCGTCGGCTGGTGGCTGTTCCAGTCACACCAGTCCGGGACGAGACCCGTAGTTTGGTTCTGGCAAGCCTTGATTTCGTTTGCGCCCCAAGTAGCAACACCATTCCAGTCGCCAGAGCCGCCCACCGCAGCGAAAACGCGGAAGTTGGCCAAGGTGGCATAACTCGGGTTGAAAGCGTCATTCCACTGGCTACCCGGCTTAATCTTGGTGCCATTGATATCGTTGGTGGACATCCAAGAAATAATCGTCTTGGCGTCGTTCAGGTAGGAATCCTGACTCCACTGCTTCGAAGCCATGATAAGGGCGAGGGCGGCGTCGAAGTCGGCGTCGGAAGCGGAACCCGATCCACCATCGCAACCGACACGCCAGTTCATACCGCCGCCGTTGCCGCCATTGGTCTTCCAGGTCCCATAGAGCTTATCGAACATGTCCTTGGCGCCATTGCTACCATCGTCCATATACACGGCAATCAACATACCGTAAGCAATAGCTTCGGACACCGTAGAGCAGGTGCCTTCCGGAGCGTAAATCCAGCCCTGGCCTGCATCGTACCAGGCACTTTTCCACTTGCTGAAGTGGTCCTTGATCATGGAAACATCGGCGTACTCGATAATGTTACCGTGGGGATGCTTCATGTTCTGGGGGAACGGGTATTTCGGAGCGGCCATGGAGGAGACCGCCGCGAGGGCTACCGCCGTTGTCAAAACTGTAAATGCTTTTTTCATTCTGTTACCTTCTGAAAAAAATGGATAACTCCCAGCACCACCTCTAAATACACAAACACCAATCCAATTTAAAGGCAGACACTATAAAATATAAAATCAAATAGCATTTTTGAAAGATTTCCAAGTGTAATAAATCGGTTTCATTTGAAAACAGTGAAGAAGCGCACGTCTTTTTACGCATACGGCGTGTGATTCATCACGCCATACGTTTTCTTTGTTTTCAAAACTTTACACAAGGTGTTGAACAACGCTTCAAGCAGTAGGGCGCGAGCCCCCTGCAGACTGCTTCGCCTTCTTGCGACGCCATACCTTGAATTCCATATAAAGCGTACTCACTGTATATATAAACAACAGCAAAAGCAGCGTATTCTTGGGACGATTCAAGTTGCAGATTCCCCAGGCAATCGTGATAATCGGCAGGTGAATCAGATACGGGTAGAACGAAGCCCGGCCGATTTTACGGACAAGCGGGATGCAGAAAATCCATGCAAGGAAACCCTTGCCGCTCAGCAGCGAAAGTACGAGCAGCCCGTAAATGAGGATAGGCAAACTGTGGTGGAAGGCGTAGTTGAAGCCAGCGTTCAAATTCGGGTTCAGCAAGAACAAGCTCCCGTAAAGGGCCGCAAGCAACAGCGCCTGGGCAATGCCGCTCACGTAGTCGCGCTTGAGGAAGTCGAAGTAGTCCTCGTTGTAGAGTCGGTAAATTATCATGCCAAGCAGGTACTCAAAAATGCGGACCGGAGCGAACATGTGGAAGAACCTGTACTTCGCGTCATACCCAGTAAACCAAAGGTTGTCCGTAAGTCCGAATACCGCAGCCCATGCGATTCCCGGGATAAACACAAGCCCGAAAAGCACCCAGAGGCTGCGGCGACTCCGCTTGAACAGCCAACGACTGAACCAAGGCGTAATGGCATAGCAGGCGAAGAAACTCGTCAGCGACCACGACGGCTCGTTAAGCTTCATTCCAAGATCAGGAACGATGGACCACGTGAGCGTCAAGTGCATGACCAAGCTGCGCCAGGGATGCGACATGGCGGCAAGCCCCTTCGATGCGCAATCCCCCAATTCGCTGAACCCGGGCAGATGCGTGTACCCGCTCAGCTTGAACACGAGCACGACAAACATCAAAAGCGTCATGAAGAAATGCAGGCGGTACAGCTTGGCTATACGGCCGAACATGAACGGCACCACCGGAATCCGGCGCTCCGGGTCACTAAACTTGCTTGCAAACAAAAAACCGGCGAACACATAGAAAATACCCGCAGCGAAAGCCGGCGCATTGAATATAGGCATGAGCCAGGTGCAGTCCGCCATATAGGCAAGGGCGTTGGAGCTGCCCAGGTGGAGCATCACGATATTGAGGCTCGCCAGCAGGCGGAGTCCATCTATGGCGGGGAAATAATTCGCTGGTTTCGGCATTATGAGCCCAAATTTAGCAAATATCGTGACGTTTTTCACATGGTGCAAATGCCAACCTTTTTTTTCCGTTCTATTTTTCTTATTTATATTGTATATTCCTTTATTATGATTAAAATCGCCCAAAATCTTATCGACGCGCTGACCTACAAGGCATACGGCTATTTTGAATGCAACCTGACAAAGGATGTCGTCATAGGTGATTTTTACAGAATCATCAAAGGGCGCACCGTCCCCATGCGCAAGGGGAGGCACCACGAACCGGCACACTACTCGGAATTCGTCAACCAGTGGGCCAAAGAGAACCTGCTCACCAAAGCTAGGGAATTCCTGGAAACGGCTAGCCGGGAAAACCTTCTCGAGAAGTTCAAGAACAACGAACTTTGCACCCAGGCCAGCTACTGGACCGTTCCAGCAGACGGGACCACCCCCATCTGCCTCGAACAGAAATTCTACCTGATGAAGGGCGAGGACGGAGATATCTACACATTCTGCGTGGTAAAGGACGTTTCCGAACGCGAACGGAAGCACACGCGAATAGCGCAGATGGATGCCATGCTGAACGGCATCACCAGCGACTACGAAAGCATTTTCTACATCGACCTCGACCGCGACACCTACTTCTGCTACCGCACCAGCAAGCTGATGGAGGAATGCATCAAGAAGTTCGATATGCAGCCGCCTTACAGCAAGCAGATGGAAAACCTGGTTGACCACCTTGTTGTCAAGCAGGACCGCATGAAGGTGTACGCCCGCCTGCAAAGAGACTACATCCTCAACTATCTCGAACGCGAACCGGTGCTGTTCATCGAGTTCAAGGCGAACATCGACGGAAACGAGCAGTTCTTCCGAATCAAGCTCACACGCGACAAGGAAAGCCACACAGGCAACTGCGTCATTTTGGGCTTAAGCAACATAGACGACGAGCGCCGAGCAGAACTTGAACAGCGCGAACAGCAAAACCGCCAGAAAACCGAACTGCAGGAAGCCACGGCCAAGGCAGAAGCAGCGAATGCAGCGAAGAGCCGGTTCCTGTTCAACATGAGCCACGACATCCGGACCCCGATGAACGCCATCCTCGGGTTTGCCTCCATGGCGCGGAAGTACATCGACAACAAGGCGCAGGCCATCGACTACCTGGAAAAAGTTGCCCTCGCCGGCGACCACCTGCTGAGCCTCATCAACGACGTGCTCGACATGGCACACATCGAAAGCGGGAAGATCAACCTGAGAAGCGATGCCATCAACCTGCCGGAGTTCATCACCAAGTTCATCTCCATCGTACAGGAAACAGCGGCCAAGAGCGAAACGACGCTGGAACTTTCGATGAAGGGCATCCAGAACGAGAACATCTATGCCGACTCCATGCACCTGGAGCGCATACTCCTGAACATTCTGAGCAACGCCATCAAGTATTCCCCGCACAACAGCCACATCCAGTTCACCGTAAAGCAGACCCCGAGTTTCCAGGGCGTCGCTTGTTTCGACTTCATCATCAAGGACAACGGCATCGGCATGAGCAAGGAATTTCTGGCCCATGTTTTCGATGCGTTTACCCGCGAACAAAGCTCCACCACAAGCGGGGTCAACGGTACAGGCCTCGGACTTGCCATCACCAAGAACCTCGTCGAGATGATGGGCGGTTCCATGGAAATCGAAAGCGAGCAGGGGAAGGGAACCACAGTGACCTGCCACCTCAGTTTCAACGTCCAGGAGAAGTTCTACACCTTCAAGAAAGACGCAGATGCCCTGTCCAAGGCATCGCTCAACGGACTGTTCGAAGGGAAGAGAGTCCTGCTGGTCGAGGACAACGAACTGAACCGCGAAATTGCGCTGGACCACCTCAAGGAACTGGGCTTCATCGTGGATGAAGCCGAGAACGGCGCCATAGCCCTACAAAAAATCAAAAGCAACAAGCCAGGCATGTTCGACCTCGTGCTGATGGACATCCAGATGCCCGTAATGGACGGATACGAGGCCGCCAGTGAAATCCGCAAGCTGGGCAATTCCGGCTACTCGCAGATTCCTATCGTCGCCATGACGGCGAACGCTTTTGAAGAGGACCGGCAAAAAGCTTTCCAGGTCGGCATGAACGGCCACATCGCAAAACCGGTCGACCCCCAAAAGCTTTCCGACTACCTGGCCCAATTTTTCGTTGAACCCTAAAGAACAAACACAAGGAACACCATGACCCTACAACAATTCTACGACAGTGTGGGCGAATCCCTGGACGAAGTCCTTGTCCGTCTCCACAAGGAAGAACGCATCTCCAAGTACCTTGGGCTCTTCTTGCAAGACCCGAGTTTCAACGATCTCGAAAAAGCATTCGAAGAAGAAGACATCGAGAAGGCGTTCCGCTCGGCTCACACGCTCAAGGGCGTTGCCGCAAACCTCGGATTCCAGAAGCTCTACGAAGCAAGCAGCGCATTGACCGAGGACCTCCGCCCGAGGGAATTCACGATCAACTCGGACACGCTGTTCACCTCGGTCCTGAACAACTACAGCAACGTCATCGAGAACATCCGCAAATTCTTGGCCTAAAAAAAATTTCGACATTTCCCAAACGCCCCTGCCTTTCGGCAGGGGCTTTCGCATACAAAAATCGGTCCCGGCGTTGGAGAAACCGGAACCGATTCGTGTATGGATTAGGATTTGGTTTTATGAGAGATTCTATTGTCTAGCGGACGATACGGACCGCCTGCATCTTGCCCGTGGCACGGTTGCGCAGGTAGTACATACCCGAGCTCTTGACCGCACTGGAAGACCTGAGCAGTTCCGCAGTCGCCTTGAAGCCATACCCGCTGATTACGCCCATGCGCACGCCCTGCGGGTCGAGCACATAGTAGTGCTGCAAAGTATTGGTTTCGTCCAGCTGGAGGTTGGAAGCAAATCCCAGCGGATCGCCACCGCCAATCGGTTCCGGATCAGTCGCGTTGGCCCCCTTCACGAAGGTGAAGTAGTCCACGTCGAACCAGGCACCGGTCACGTCCATGCGGAGGACATGCTGACCAGCCGGGAGCGTCACGTTGGCAGAGACCTTGTTGTAATCATCATAATTCTCTTCGCCAGACGAAGCGGCAGGAACACTGATGGTCTCAGTAAGGGGATTGCCATCCAGAGACATCTTGAAGCTGGAAGTAGAGCCTGCAGCGGCCACGGCGGCAAAGAAGGTGTATTCGCCGGCTTCGGACACGTTGATCGTGTATTCGAGCCAGTCGCCTTCGCTGTTGTAGCCCACCACGACGCCAGTCGCCTTCTTGTAGAGGTCGACACCGGTATCGCTACGGTAGTCGGAATCACCGCGGTTCTCGGTATCGGAATCCGCGTAGGACTGGTTGCTCGTGCCGTCGTCGTTCTTGCCCTTGCCCGGGATATCGAAATCTTCGGCTTCAATCTTGCCCGGAATAGCGAAGGCGGTGCCCTTGAACGGAAGTTGCGGTTCCGGATCAACCTTGGCAGCGGCATCGCCAGTCGGAAGGCCCGTCGTATTGACACCCTTGTTCTTGGAGAGGTAATCCTTCAGCCAGGTCATGGCCGCTCGATCCCTGCCATCCTTGATGATACCGGAGTTTCCGTTGGTCACCCAGGTCGCACCGTAGATGTAGCCCCAAAGAGTGATACCGGCAACGTGTTCGTTTTCCATGAACAGGGAAATCTGTTCTTCGTAGCACTTCTTCTGGGTGTTGTCGTCTTCGGTACCGATATCGTATTCAGAAATGAACATCGGAGTTTCGGTCTTCTGCCAGATTTCATCAAGAACACTCTTCAGCGTGTTGATGTTCAAGCAGCCGCCGCCACCACCGGTACCACCGGCACCACCGCCCTGAGTCATCATGTCATGAGCCTGGAGGCCGTAGGCATCGACAGGAGCACCATTTTTCTTGATGGTCTGGATCAGCTGGATACCTTCGTTCTTCTGCCACTGAACGGTATTGTAGTCGTTATAAATCAAGATGGCATCCGGCCAACGTTCACGCGCCATCTTGAAGGCCGTGGTCACGAAGGTGTAGTCACCGTTGTTATCGCCGCCGAGGGCCTGGATAATCTTGGTGTTGGGATAGCCGGAGTGATACTGGTTGTTACCGGTACGGATGGCTTCGTTCACCACGTCGATCATATCCAGGTCGGGGTACTGCTTCTTCACGCGGTCGAACCAGTCGGTAATGGCCTTCTTGGTATCGTCGGCGCTCAAGTTGCCCAACCAGTTCGGGTACTGCGAACCCCACACCAGGGCGTGGAACTTGAAGAAGCCCCCGTTGTTCTTTGCCCAGTTATAGGCGGCATCGCAACCGCTGAAATTGTAGTTGCCACGGGAGTCTTCGATAGACTGCCACTTACATTCATTTTCAGCAGTAATCTGGTTCCAGTAAGTACCGAAATCAGAACGCACCTGACCGCGGGTCGTAATGTTACCGACGAACTTCGCAGCACCGTCAGCCAACCCGGGACCCGCAAACGAATACGTCGATGCAAGAAGCACGGCTGAGGTAATTATAGATTTAAAGTTAAGCATATCCACATCCTTGTTTTGGTTAATTCCATACTATCTATAATCTATCCCGACACCATCCATAGAGCCTTTTCCGAGGCTTAAAATCTATGGATAAATAGTCCATGCGCCATTGCCATTTTGTCAATGGCATCGTGGTTTTTTGGGGCAATGGAATAGCGCATTTTTTGGCAAAAACGCTTTCTATTTCGCGATATTGACCATGAACGTTTCACGGCCCCGAACCTCGCGGACAATATAGACGGCAGGTCCCAAACCCTTCGCCCGGAGCGTTGTCGCGGCAGCGGTGCGATCCATGATCACCTTGCCTACAAAACGGCCTCCCAAATCGTAAATTCCATACGTATGCGGGCCTGCGATATCCACACGAAGAGCCTTACGCATATCCGTCGTCGAATCGACTTCCGAAGCATCCTTACCGCTGACAAAATTGATGTAGTCGACATTCACGTAGTTGCCGACAATGACCATCTTGAGCACATGTTCTCCCGCCATCAATCCGGTTACATTCGCCGACACGCTCGCGTAGGTGGACCAGTCTTCGCCTTTGGTTGCAACAAGCGTATCCGTGACCGCCACGTCGTCGATGAACAGCTGGACGCCCACATCGTCGGCGTTAGTCGCCATGCTCGCAAAGACGGTATAATCCCCGGCCGTCTTCACATCGACAGAATACTTGAGCCATTCGCCATCGGCCGTATAGCCGATTGCATAACCCTTGGAAGCATCCGCCGAGTCAATCTGCACGATATCCACGCCATCTTCGCGGTACACGCCGCCCTCATTTTCGCTGTCACTGTCGCGATAGGCGCGGTTCGCCTTGCCCTCGTCATAATTTTCGGCCTCGATCTTGCCCGGAATCGCAGCACGGACACCCTTGTACGGAGTCGGAGGAGTGGTATCCTGCTCGATGGCATCCAGGTAGATTTCATCCTTGTAGTCGGTACCAATCTTGAACCAGTCAAAGTCGGCATAGCCGCCCGCCGTCTTGGTCGCATAATTGAACAAACCGAAGCGGTAGCCCACGAACATGTGGAGCGAGTAGCTGAGGCTTACGTTGTCCCCTATCTTTTTCCATTCCGTACCATCGGTGCTGTAGTAGAACGAGGCCGTACCGCGATCAATCGGCAAGTCGAAATCGACACGCAGATAGACCTTGGAATCGGAGAGCGGTTCACTCGCCTTTTCGGCTTCGCCCTTTTCGCTTCCGCTGTACATCACGACCTTGTAGCTATCGCCGCTCTTGGCTAGCGCGACAAAACCCTTGTCGTCTTGCAGGGCGACAAGGCCCGCAATATCGCCGTCCTTCATGCCCGAGCCATCCACGAGCGTCCTGCCGGAGCACTTGGGGCCGAACGTGCGCTGGGTAAGCATGTTCTTCGCCGTCACAATCCTAGAATCGGTGCGGCTCGTGGTAATGCGGAAATGCCCGGGATTCGCCGTCAAGCTCCAGTTCTTGTCGTCGGGATTGTGGTTCCATTGCCATTCGAGCGGGAGCACGTCGGAATCGAAATCATCACTTGTGACCATGCCGTAGCCCGGCAACGGGGATGCGGGCAATTCAAGCGTCGCCGGGGCCTTCTTAGAGCCACCCTCGGGTTCTGGCCAGCCATCCTTCCAGACCATCGGAACAAGGTGCGACATGCGGCCAACCGGGCCAGAATCGCGGAACAGGAGCGCATACCACTTGCCTTCCGGAGTGTCGAAAATGCCACCCTGCGCGACACCGTTATCCTGCAAGAAAATGCGGCCGGAAAAGCCCTCCAGGAGGCTCTTGGAACGGTAAACGACTTCTGTACGGCAAGCGCCGGCAGGCCAAGAAATCGTAAACAGGTAATATTCCCCGTTGATCTTTTCCATGTGCGAGCCTTCTTGCTGCACGTAATAGTTGCTGGAACCCGTCACCTGGTTGATGCTCACGCCACCGAGCTTTCCGCTCTTGCCGCCCTGCTTGACACCGCTCGCGTCGTCATTGAGCTGCACGTAGCTGATCTGGTCACCACTACCGTAAAACACCCATGCTGTACCGTCATCGTCGAAGAACAGGGACGGATCATGGTAGAAGGGCAACTGCACCTCGGTCCAGGGGCCGTTTTCCACGTCCGCAGTCTTGTAGAGGTGAGTCTTGTTGCTCGTGTATGACGGTGTCAATACATAGAAAAAGCCGTCACGGTAACGGATGCTTGATGCCCAGGAGCCCTTGCCGTAGGCGTCCTGGCCGTTGAGGTTCATATTGTTGTTGTTGATGAGGGTCTGGTAGGCGTATCCCACCGTGCGCCACTGCGCAAGGTCAGTACTCTTGAAAACAGGTACGCCCGGCGCAAAGTGCATGGTCGTCGTCACCATGTAATAAGCGTCGTCCACGCGGACAATGGAGGGGTCCGGACTATCGACATAGAGAATCGGGTTATTGACCGTGTCCGCATTTGCGGTATCAAAAACGGCAAAAACAGCCAAAACGGCCACAACAAGCCTAGAAAGGCGCTTAAACGTTCCCATACTTACTCCTTGGCAACACCACCCTTCGCGGGAGGGCGCTGCGCAACAAAACCACGCCTATAAAATACCCTTGAAAACCGGACATATTATTTGTTCCAGAACCGTTTTTATGGATTTTTTATCAAGACAAATCTCGTCCGTAATTTATTGACACCTGGGCATTCCACCGCGGGTCTGTAAATTTTCGCATACAAAAAAAGTGTGGACATTTTGCATTATTTCCACCCTTTTTCTCAATATTCACAACACTTATTACAAGGCCTTTTTTAAAAAAAAACGGATTCAAGGCAGCCACTTCTATATTAAAGGAGGAGTATGCTCAACGGCCATTTCACATGACCGTTGGAAATATGTAACGAACCAAAAAGGAGTACACATGATCGGTTCACACGTCAAGGCAATTGCAAGTGGGGTTGCATTGCTGAGCACAATGACCTTCGCATGGTCCATTTCTGGCACGGTGGTGACAGAAGCGGGCGTAGGCATTCCCCAAGTAAACATTTCCTGTTTCAATTTCCCCGGTTTAGCTGCACAAACCGATGCTACAGGTGGTTTTGCCATTATCCATAATGATGATGGCACATTTAACGCCATAAAGGCATTCTCGGGAAAGCAGGAGTCTGTCAATTATTCTGGCAACATCCTCAGCATGGAAGGGCTGAACGCACATACCCTTACAATTTCCCTTATTGATGTTCTTGGCAAGGTGACTTACAACAAAGAATATCGCAATATCCAGGGGAGCCTCTCCATCGATATGAGCAAGTACACGAGGCAAAAAGCCTCGTTCCTGCGCATAACGACCGACGGCAAGAGCAGCACCTATCAGTTGACCTCGAAAGGGGCTCTGTTGAAGGAAGGCGATCCGCTGGCCATGCTCATGTTCTCGAAGGCAGGCTTTGAAAACCTCAACTACCAGATGGCAGCCGAAGTCGAAGCCAATGTCAGGATTGTCTTGAAGGCTACAGGAGCTGCTGGCTCCAGCAGCAGCAATATCACCACGTCTAGTTCTAGCAATTACATTCCCTTCGATAATCCCTTTGGCAGAAGCAGTTCCAGCGTCGTTGCTGGCTCCAGCAGCTCCACCGTCACATCGAGCAGCAATCCGGGCCAGCAGAGCTCTTCTAGCGTAGCTCCTGCATCCAGCGGCAACGACACTCAAGCAACTGTGACTGTTGACTGCTCCGGCAAGACAGCAAAGGTCGGAGATAAGCAAAACATGTCCGTGACCGTCGATGGCAAGCAGCGCACCTTTATTATGCACATTCCGAGTGCCTACAAGGGCGACAAGCCCGTACCGCTCGTTATTGACTACCATCCGATTGGCGGTTCCGGCAATGGCGAATTTGGAAGTTCTCCGTATAAAGCCAAGACTGACCCCGAAGGCGTAATCACACTTTACCCGGACGGCACCAGCAAGCCGGGTGGAATGGGTAACGGCTGGAACGTCGGTCCCTGCTGCTCCAACGACGACGACGTCAAGTTCTCTTACGCAATGATTGACAAACTCAAAGAAATCGCCTGCATCGACCCGCAGCGCATCTACGCAACCGGTTTCTCGATGGGTGGCGGTATGAGTAACCACGTGGCTTGCATGATGTCCGATGTCTTTGCAGCAGTTGCTCCGGCAGCTATGGACTTGAACAAGACCAACAGCGCAGCTTGCAAGATGTCTCGTCCTATCTCCGTCATCAACTTCCGCGGCACAAACGACCCGGTCTGCAGATATCAAGGCGGCGACAGCGGATTCAACGACGGTTTGAACTTCCTCGGCGCCGAAGGCACCTTCAGGTTCTGGGCCGAAAAGAACGAATGCCAGGGCTCTCCGACCAAGAACTCCAATGGCTGTGACGAATACTCCAACTGCAAGGACGGCACGAAGGTCGTGCTCTGCACCAAGCAGAACGGTGGCCACGACTACGGCGACGCCAACATCGGCTGGCCGTTCCTCAAGCAGTTCACGCTGCCTGCCAGCTTCGTGAAGTAATATTTATTCTTCATATTCTCTCCTCAGGCGCCCGTCTCCGGGGCGCCTTTTTATATGGTAGCGATGCATTAAGGAGCCACAAGGCAAACGACAGAAACGCCCCGGGATTCCCCGGGGCGCCGCGCTTTTAACGCGTTTGGGTGTGGAGTTCTATCTCAAATGCGGGCTACAGGAGCTTCATTTTCAAGGTCTTGGTCTCGGAACCGCAGCGCACCACCGCCACATAAACACCCGACTTCAGCGAGGTGAATTGCACGGCACCGGTGCCACTGCCCGCCTTCCTCGAAACCAGATGCCCGTTAGCATCGTAGAGCATTGCCGTGTAGGCATTGTTCCCAGGGACATTCACCATCAGCGCGAGTGTTGCACGGGACATTTTCACTTCGTGTACGGACAGCGTTGTCGGCACACGTTCCTGAATCACCGTAGTCGAAGAAGTCGCTTCCAGTTCGAACCAGTCGATGTTCAAGAGGTACGATTCACCACCGGAATACTGCAAAACGAGTTTCTGCTCGCCCGCCGGGAGTTCAATTTCCGTTTCGCTTTCGTACCAGTCGTTCCATCCTGTCGTCTTGGCAGGGTCAACGGTCAACGAACCTAGCGCTTTCCCCGCAGAATCGGCAATCACGACCGTGGACTTTTCTTCGGCTCCGGATGCGACACGGGCACGTACCTTGTACGTCCCAGCGGTAGGCACATTCACGAGGTAGCTAGACCAGTCGCCATCGTTAATCCAGCCCAAGTTGGGCTCGCCTTCTTCGTCGGGCTCAATCTGCACGCCGTCCATGGCGATATAGCTTTCGGCCTGAATCTTGCCGGGAATCTTGACCGGTTCGTACGGCTGGTTGGTGAGTTTCAGGTTGCCATCGAATTCATAGACTGCGCCGGGGACTGTCGATGTAGAGAACGTATTCGAGCCATTCACGACATTGAGGGTCTGTCCCACAAGCGACTTGATAGAAATGTAGGCCAGCTTGCCGCCCTTCCAAGCCATCGAATCGATTTCAAAACCGCCACGGGCACGGATACCCTTGATACTTCCATCCTTCCATTGCGAGGGGAGCGCCGGGAGCAAGTTAATTCTGTTGTTGTGGCTCTGCATGAGCATTTCGTTCACGCCGGAAACCGCACCGAAGTTACCGTCAATCTGGAACGGCGGATGCGCGTCAAACAGGTTGTTGTACGTCTTGCTCGGGGTAAGGAGCATGCGGATCATCTTGTAGGCATGGTCGCCATCGTGCATGCGAGCCCAGAAGTTGATTTTCCAGGCGAGGGACCAGCCCGTCGCATCGTCGCCGCGCTGTTCCAGCGTAACGGCAGCACCCTTGATCAGATCCGGAGTTTCTTCCGGTGTAATCTGGGCGCTCGGGAAAAGGCCGTACAGGTGTGAAATGTGGCGGTTCTTGTTGCTCGGATCGTCCCAATCCTGGAGCCATTCCGTAATCTGCCCATACTTGCCCGTCTTCGTGGGCGGGAGTCTCTTGACTGTCGCTTCCATCTTCGCGCGCACATCCTCGTCGACGCCCAAAATCTTGGACGCCTCGATGGTGTAGTTCAGCACGTCGCGGATAATCTGGTTGTCCATCGTCGGGCCAAAGCACACATTGTAGCCGCCGTGGTCGTTTTCCGGAGAATCGCTCGGAGCCGTGACCAAGTATTTGTTGCCCGTTTCCGGTTCTTCCACGAGGCTGTTCACGAAGAAGAGCGCAGCCCCCTTCATGGTCGAGTAAACATCCTTGAGGTATTCCTTGTCGGTCGGATTAAAGAGGAAATGTTCCCAGAGGTGCGTGCTGAGCCAGCCGGCACCGCTCGGCCACAAGCCCCAGGCACCGTCAATCGGGGCGGTACGGTTCCAGAGGTCGGTATTATGGTGTTCCACCCAGCCTTCGTCTACGCCCCAATGGACCTTGGCGGTCTTTTCGCCCTGCGGCACCATGGACTTAATCTTATCAATCAGCGGCCACACGCATTCGCCGAGGTTGGCCGTTTCAACCGGCCAGTAGTTCATTTCGAGATTGATGTTCGTGGTGTACTTGCTGCCCCAAATCGGGTTCGTGTCCTTGTTCCAGATGCCCTGCAAATTGGCCGGTTGCCCGCCCTTGCGGGAGCTTGCGATGAGCAAGTAACGGCCATACTGGTAATGGAGTTCCACGAGGGAGGGGTCGTTTGTCGAGTTGAAGTTTTTCACGCGGGTGCTGGTGATGTCGCCCGCACTCTTGTCGGGTTCACCCAGATTAAGGCTCACGCGGTTGAAAATTGCCTGGTAATCGGCCAAGTGCGTAGCCTTGAGTTCGTCGTAAGACTTGCCTTTGACCTTGCTCATAATATCAGCGGCAATGGAGCCCGGATTGCCGGAAACATCGTCAAACGCCTTGAAGTTCGTCGCAGTCGTGAGCACGAGCGTTGCGCTGTTCGCGCCTTCCACAGAAATGTTGCCGCCCGAAACCGAGACCTTGCCACCGTCAGCAAACACGTTCAGGCGGTTCTGGAACTTGATAGAATTGACGGTCACGTCGTAAATGAGCGTATTGCCTTCCGAAGACATGCTGTTGCTGCGATGCGGGGTCGTCATGGTGGCGCCGAAACTCACGGAGCCGTCCTTGTCGGCCGAGAGATGCACCACAATCACATGATCCGGATAGCTCGCGAAATACTCGCGCGTATGCTTCACGCCGCCCACCGAATACGTCGTCTTCGCAATAGCCGTGCGGAGGTCGAGTTCACGGCGGTAGTCCCCCGCCCCGGTATGAGGCGTCGTAATCACGAGGTCGCCCACCGGCTGGAAACTCGCCGGGCCGGGGCCGATCATGCGGTCGCTCACAATGGATTCCGCCGCGCGGTAATCGCCGCGGAACAGCGCATCACGCGCATCTTTCAAGTAGTTCGCCGCACCCTGCTTGTTGTTGTCGCCCGGGCCGCCAGACCACACGGTGCTTTCGTTCAAGCCGATATAGTCTTTGGTGACCCCACCATAGATAAGGCCGCCCATGTAACCGTTACCAATGGGCAAGGCGTTCGTAAATTCGGTACCGGCATCGGTATTGTACCAAAGCGTCAACGGATTTTCGGCCTGTACCGGAACAACGGTTCCCAATATAAGGCACACCAAACAAAAAGATTCAGCGGCAAAGCGCTTAACAAAACCCATACATCCTCCTCATTTAAGGAACCCGTTTCCGGATATCCCTAAGATATCTTATTATTCCGCCATCTAGAATGCGGCGAAACAATTCTTTTTGGACGAATTATCAATAAGCGATAATCGGTAGACCCAACAGGGTGGCGCAAAAATTCAGTTAATTTGTAAAAAAGGGCACCTGCGAATATTTTCCGCAGATGCCCTCGGGTATGGTGTGTAGGAGGTTCTACTTCCTTACGGAAATCCTGTACGTCTGCCCGCCCTTCTTCGCCTTGACCAGGTAGATTCCGGAACGCTGTACAGCATTGACTGTCTTCTGGTGCAAATCTTCGACACCGAGCGTCGTGAACGAAGACACCAGCCGGCCCTGCATATTGAAGACGACATAGTCCTTGGATTCGGCTTGCCATTGCACATTGTGCCCAGCAATATCCGGGGTCTTCGTCGTCGTATCCGGTTCAGTACCTGTCGTATCGGGGTCGGAACCCGTCTGTTCGGTATCCACGACTTTCTCGGTCGGGTCTTCCTTCGCGTCGTTCGTGTAGATATCCGTCGGGTACTGCGCATCAACAAGACTTGTTTCCAGGTTCTTGAAACCGAGATTCGCGTATGCACTAGGATCGTTCAGTTTTTTGCGAATCGGAGCGAGGCGGAACTTGTGGCTATACTCGTTCTTCGAGAACAGGCGGTAGGCGTCAAGCGGCTCTGCACCCCAGCTGTTGATGCCGCCGAGGCCCATCTGGTGCAGGTCCACGCGGAGGACAATATCCTTGTTGCGCTTGAGTTCCCACGGGAGCTTCACGTCGGTGAGCTGTTCCGGAGAATAATGCTGGGCGCTGAATTCCATGCGCGGGGAACCCACAATCAACAGGCCCTTGCCCTCGTCGTTGGTGAGGGCGGCCCACTTCACGTCGGTGCGCTGGCCCGTTTCGCCAATTTCCATGTACATCACGGTCATCGAGTCGGCATAGGTGCCGTACATGCCCATGAAACTTCCGCGGTTACGGCCGATGTAGTTTTCGTCCGGGCCACGTCCAAAGTAACGCACTCTTTCGTAGCCGCCCGGCACCGTAAACAGCGTACCGACATTCGGGATGTAGCTCTTGCTGCCGTCGGGGTTGAACGTGTATTCCACGATGACATCGCCGCTACCGTAGATGGTATAAGTCAGGCTCATGCGCGAAGAACCCACATCCGGGAATGCCAACTGGAAAGTCACCTGGGTTTCCTGGGCGGAGACTTCCTTCACCTCGGCACCTCTCACGGAGCGCTTCGCCCCAGCATGGCGCCATTCGCCGTGACCGCGTTCCATGTTGAAACCCTTGTCGTTGTCGGTCGGGGCACGCCAGAAGTTCGGGATACCGCCGTCCCGGATAATCGTATCGCCATCAAGCACGTAGCTTGCAATCGTTGCGCTCTTCTGGTCGATGCGGATCTTGAAATCGTCACCTTCAACCGTGAATTCGTCGGTGCCACGGGTCACGCGGTGGCCGGGCAAGGAGCTGACGTCGATTTTAGCCGACTTGGCCTGGCCCACGTTAATCGCAAACTGCTCATGAGCGATGCTGAAACCGGTCTTTGCCCAAAGCTGATTCTTTTTCAGGCGGAAATCTACATCGAGATGGTATTCCGAGCCGTTCTTGAATTCGACTTCCGGCATCTTGATAGAAATGTCCTTTTTCTGGTTCGGAGCGATATTCAGCTGGGAACCGTCAATTTTCCCTTCTTTGATGACCTTGCCGTCTTCCTTGATTTGCCAGTAACCATCGAGGAAATCACCCAGGTTCAAGAAGAGGTAACGGCTTTCGACGCTGAGCTTGCCCTGCGAAGCGTCCACGTTCCTCACGCGAATCTGGCTGTACTGATACTTGACTTCCCACATTTCGGGCTGGATTTTGCGATCGGGGAACACGAGGCCGTTTGCGCAGAAGTTGTCGTCGTTCTGCCAGTCGCCCCACATGCCGCCAAATTCCCAGTACGGAGTGCCCTTGTGGTGCAAGCCCTGGTCGATGAAGTCCCAGATAAAGCCACCAAAGGCGCGCGGATTCCTGTAAAAAGCGTCCATGTATTCCTGCAAATCACCCACGGAGTTGCCCATGGCGTGTTCGTATTCGCAAAGCATCACGGGCTTGTTTCCATCGTTGTAACCGTTGATGTAATCGTAACCCCAGTACATCTGGCTCATCACATCGGCATTGTTGTTGTCGCCTTCGTAATGCACGTAGCGTGTGGAGTCAATCTCGTGGGCACGCTGGCGTTCAGAAGCGAACACGTTTCCGTTACCCGCCTCGTTACCCAGCGACCACAGAATAATGCAGGGGTGGTTCTTGTCGCGCTGCACCATGCTGTTCAGGCGGTCCACCACCGGAGCGCGCCAATCATCGCTACTCTTGGGCAAGTCGCCGTTCGCTCCGTGGCTTTCCACGTTCGCCTCGTCAATCACGTAAATGCCGTACTTGTCGCAAAGATCAAACATCATCGGGTTGTTCGGGTAATGCGACATGCGGAGCGCATTGATGTTGAAGCGCTTCATCAAGATGATGTCTTTTTCCATGCGTTCGTAAGTCACCGCACGGCCGTTATCCGGATCGAGTTCATGGCGGTTCACGCCGTGGAACTTCACGGGCATGCCATTCACGAACAGGCGCGGCGCCCCGTTGTCCTTCTTGATTTCCACCTTGCGGAAACCAATCTTGTTGCTTTCGACTTGGATAATCTTGCCAGACTTGTCCTTGATGGCGAGCACCGCAGAATAAAGGTACGGCGTTTCTGCAGACCAACGGTTCGGCTTGCTGAGCGGGAGTTCAAAATGCACGCTCTTTTCAGCACCATTCGGGCCAATGCCCGACACCTTCTGCGAACTGGGAGAAATCACCTCGGCACCGGATGCGTCGTAGAGGGAAAGTTCCACGGTAAATTCGTCGGATTCGGTTCCAGTGGAATTGTAAATCCATGCCGTCGTCTTCAGCAAACCATCCTGGTAGTTGTTGGTGAGTGTCGCGTCAATCTGGAAATCCTGGATATGCACAGGCGGCACCGCATAAATGTACACGTCGCGCATGATGCCCGAAAGACGGATGAAGTCCTGGTCCTCGAGCCAACTACCGTCGCACCAGCGGAACACTTGCACAGAAATGTTGTTCTCACCCTTGCGCAGGTACTTGTTGATATCGAATTCGTGACCCGTAAAAGTGTCTTCGCTATAGCCCACGTAGTTGCCGTTCACCCACACATAGTAGGCAGATTCCACGCCTTCAAAGTGGACGCGGATACGCTTGCCATCCCACTTTTCGGGAACAGTGAAAGTGCGGCGGTAATGGCCTACCGGGTTGAACTCAGTCGGAGCGCCCGGAGCCGAGACCCTGTTGTTCTGCGCCCACGGATAAACAACGTTGGTATAAATCGGGTGGTCATAGCCGTGCAGCTGCCAGGAAGACGGCACCGGAAGATCGTCCCATCCCGACACATCGTAATTGTCCTTGTAGAAGTCGTTATTGCGTTCACTCGGCTTTTCGACATGGAAGAATTTCCACGTGCCCGAAAGCGTCTGGTACCATTCCGAAGCATGGCGATCCCCCTTGATAGCCTCTTCCACCGTAGTGTAAGGCATCGAAGTCACGTGCGGCGTAAGCGTATTCACGCCGAAAACACGCGGCTTGCCGTTCCATTCGTCATTAGGCTGGGAATTTGCAGTTGAAACCATCACGGCACAAAATGCCGCACACGACATCAAAGTCGAAAGCGAAAAACCATTCATAACATCCTCTTTGTTTTAACCCTTATAAAAAATACCCCCATTTAGGAGGTATTTTATAGACGATTATGCAACTAGTGTGGATTTTTTGTCAAAAGGGCGGGACAATGTCCCGCCCCTTTTTTGAGGGTTAAGAAATTGATTACAAAAAGCTTTTTTATTTCACCTGCACGCGCAAGGCTTTTGCATGTTTTGCACCACGAACAAGGTAAATACCCTGAGCAAAGCCTTCGCGCAAAAGCGCATTGCGGATGGATTCTCCGCGTAATTCCACGCGGCCCAAATACTTGCCGGTAAGTCCAAATACGTCGTAGGCAGTTTCCGGGCTCACCTCAAGCCGCACCTTTTCAACCCATTGCGTTGGCGGCAAAGTCTGGTTTGCCGAATCCGCAAACTGGATCCAGTCAATGTTCAGGTAGTCGCCAGTAATAAGCAGCCGGATAACATGCTCGCCCTGCTTGAGTTCAACAGTGCCCACATCAATTTCCTTATACACGTCCCAAGTCGAATCGGTTTTCGGGACCGCAACGGTATCTGTAACAGCATCATTGTCCACCAGCAACATGAAGCTAGACGTTTCGGAGGCCGTAGCCACATTCGCCTTGACAAAGTACTTGGCGTCGGCGGGCACGTTCACGGAGTATTCCATCCATTCGCCAGCCTGCGTATAACCAACGGCAAAGCCTTTGCAATCCTTAGTTGCCGCGGAATCGGAGCATTCCAGCCCGACAACATCCACACCATCTTCACGGTAGACATTTCCCTGGTTGGCAATATCCTTATCGCTGTAAGAAACGCCCTGGCCGCCTTCGTCGTAATCTTCGGCCTGCACCAATGCGGGGAACACGAAGGCATTCTTGAACGGAGCCTGCGGAACCGGGTTCGAGAAATCAGCCAGCGGGATGTTCGAAATCTTGTCGGCAAGATTCTTGAATTCGCCCTGGAGGCCTGCAGCGGCCGCAACAGACTCGATATAGCCACCGTTGTTGCGTTCTGTAAACTGGCCCGCTTGATTACGGCCGACACCACTCGGAGCATTCCTGTAAGAGTTATTCTCAACAGTAAAGCCGCTAGAGCCTTCATCGAGGTAAATCGGGAGAACCCAGTAGTCCGACCACTTGGAGGCACTGTAATCGTGGAGGTAGTTTTCCTTGATTTCGCTACCAGTGCCCTGGTTGCTCAAAGTATAAATCGGGCCGGAATCACAGAGCAGGCGAGAAATGTGGTGAATATTGTTCTTGTTGACATGGTTGTTGGTCATGGCCGTTTGGTCTTTGGTCCAGCCAAACCCAAGGGAAATTCCTGAGTAGTAAGTGTAGGAAATTTCGTTGTTTTCAATCACCACATAGCGGGGATAGCCAGCACCGATACCTACGGCACCCTGGTGTTCGTTTGTCACGTTGGTCACAAGGTTGTTGCGAATGGTGTCGCGGGTACTGATTTCTTCCTTATCGCTCGGATTGTAGGCGATATGAATTTCGGTCGTGGAGTCCTGATAGAACTTGCCAAGCATAATGCCTGCAGCGCCAATTTCGTAGAACACGTTGCCTTCGATTACGTCGTCGTTCGTGCCCGACACAAAGTCAAGACCGGTGGCGGCCATTTGCGTAAAGGTGCAGTTCTTGACCAAGAAATGGTGAGCGTTTTCAACACGGAAACCAGCGTCCGGGCGCCACAGCAAATACTTGTTGCTGTTCAACTTTTCCCAGTTTCCGCGGCCAGGATCTGCAAGGACATCCACATTGAAGTTTGCTGCCTGCAAGTCCAAAAAACCTTCTTCGCTGGGGCGGGTAAAGTTGGAATGAGCAAAGGTCAGGCCTTCGAAACTCATATAGCCCACCTTGTTCTTGGTATCCTTACCTAAAACGCTGAACATGGTATTGAGGCGGGGAGCAACCACATTGGCGCTACCCATGTTTTCGCCGGAACGGGGCTTGTAGTAAAGCGTTTGATTCTTTTCATCCAGATACCATTCACCCGGTGCATCAATCAAATCGTAGGAGTTCTCCAGATAAAAAACCTGTTGCTTGGGAGGATCGCTCATAAAGGCAGTACCCAGCATAGGATAAGCGCGATGGAACAACTTGGTACGTTCAGGATCCTTGGGAATGAGTTTTGCAGTACCGCCGTTCACCTCCGCCTTTTCCAATCGCAAGATGCTTTCAGCCCAGGCGATCATCAAATGGATTTCGACATCCTCAATGTTCTTGATATTCTTGATGTATTCCGCAGAAACATCAAAGGCGCGGCCCGTAGAGTCCACCTTCGAAAGGCGTACAAAATCGTGATCAAAGGTGCCAGCGCCCTTCTCATCTGAAGCAATCGCGTTGGGGAAGCAAGCGCGAACAGCCTTCTTGCCGTTCACGTACAGCTGACGGAATCGACCTTCTACGCCTTCGGCCTTCCAGATATTATTCGCTTCGTCGTGAATCGTCCAGCCCGTAACCGGCATACCTCCCGTAATGAGCGGCATTTCGCCTTTGTAGGCTTTGTAACGCACGTAATGGCCATCCTTGCCGCCGTCGCGTTCGTCAAAGTTCACCGTGCTGTTTAGCTGGTAGGTTCCCTCGCGCAAATACACGACGATATCGCCCGTCATGGTGCCGTTGATTTCGCGAACGGCCTTCTGCGCCTTGGTTATTGTCTTGAAGGGTGCCGCTTCCGTTCCCGGATTGGCATCACTGCCACTGGGTGCAACATAGAAAGTCGCCTGTTCCTGAGCAAAGCCCAAGCCACCCACTAAGCAAAACGTTGCAAAAGCAACAAAACCAAACATTCTACACATTGTCACATCCTCTTTTTTGGACCCTTCTATAAGATACCTTTAACAGGGTGCTTTTTCACCGAACAGGCTCAAGTTATCGTGGACACTTTATCCAAAAGAGGAAAGCGTAAAATAAGAAATCAGACGCTCCGATTATCCGGAACGCCTGACTTTTGGGATGTGTATATAGGAATTCTTTTTTACTTGGCCGTGTTCACCACATGCACGCCGGAAGCGTTACGCACCATGTAGATTCCAGGCCTGTAGCCAGCCATCTTCAGGGATTCCGCGATGGTACCGCTGGCAACATTCACACGGCCAAGACGCCTGCCAGACACGGAGAACACCTCGTAGTGCAACGTCTTTGCAGCATTCACAACCGGAGTCTTTATGCTGAGAGCCGGTCCTGCATTCGGGTCGGTAAATTCCAACCAGTCCACATTCAGGTAACCGCCCGTAATGAGCAACTTGAGCACATGCTCGCCCTTGGTAAGGTCGACAGAGCCAACTTCAATTTCCTTGTACACGTTCCATGTCGTGTCCACCTGCGGCACGGCAATGGACTCTGTAATCGCCTTGTCGTCGACAAACAGCTGGAAGGCCGAAGTCTCGGAAGCCGTCGCCACGTTCGCAGTAACGTCGTACTTGGCATCGGCAGCGACGTTGATGGTGTACTCTACCCATTCGCCTTCATTGGTGTAGCCAATGGCAAAGCCCGTACAGGCCGCATCGCCACACTTGGAATCGTCAATCGCCACGATGTCGACTTCATCCTGGCGATAGGCTTCGCCCTGGTTTTCGCGGTCGTTGTCGTAGAAGGCCTTGTTGTGGCCACCCACGTCGTAGTTCTCGGCTTCAATCTTGCCCGGCACCGCGGCAGCGACATCATTGTAAGGAGTCTGCGGAACAGCAGAAGCGTTGCTGACCATGTACCAGTAATCAAAATCAAAACCGCCCTGTTTCACGACAAAGAACAGGTCATCGACACCGGCCGCATCCGTCAAAGCAAACGTATGTTCTTCCCACTTGGAACTGGACGGGACATCGATAGAGGCAAGGAGCGCACCCTTTTCGGAACCCGCATGGAGTTCGAGTTTGCCTGCATCACCCTTTGTGCAAATGGTGATACTGTCGGCACCATCGCCCATGTCCACAGAACGGACCTTCGTATAGAAATTGCCACCCATGTTGGTGAGGTAAACAGCACCGTTTTCCGATGCCACATGGTTGATAATCGTGTAGTTGCCGCCTTCGGGATCGCGGGGCTTGTCAATGGTCATGTTGCCCACCCAGGACTTCGTCTCGGCTTCCACGCGTTCAAACGGGTCGAGGTTCTTGACCGGTTTCACGACGCCGTTGTCGGTCGTCTTGAGGGAGGGAATCGTACCGTCCTCATTCCACGTGAATTCTTCGATCGCGGTAGAACGGCTGTAGCCGCCGCCGCTCGCGTTTTTCTGGTTGTGGTAGAAGAAGAAGCTACGGCCCTTGAAATCGATGATGCCGCAGTGGTTCGTAAAGGCATTGCCCTGACCCGGTTCCATGATGATTCCGCCCCAGGTCCACGGGCCCGTCGGGGAATCGCTGGTGGAGTACGAAATCTTTTCGCCCTGGGCGGTGCCGTGGGAAGCGTAAAGCATGTAGTACTTGTTGTTGCGCTTGTGGATCCACGGACCTTCGGTATAGACGGAGTTGCCATTCGGCGAGAAACCACGGCTCATGTCGAACACCTTGATTTCGCCGTCGAACTCAATCATATTTTCCTTGAGCTTGGCGTAATAGAGCTTCGGGTTACCCCAGTAGAGCCATGCCTGTCCATCGTCATCAATCCATACAGTCGGATCGATGTAGTCCCAGTTCGGGCCGGCGAGGTGCTGACCGTTGCGGGCATCCTTGAACGGACCTTCGGGCTTGTCGGCCACAGCGACGTTGATAGCGCGGCCACCGCGGGTCGATTCCACAGTCACGTAATAGTAATACTTGCCGTTGCGACGTACGACTTGAGCAGCCCAGTCACCATTCTTCTTGGCATTGCCACCAAAACTTTCGTTGGAGAGGATAAGCGTCCCCTTGTCGGTCCAGTTCACCATATCGGTGGTGCAGGAGACGCGCCAGCCGTGCATCGTGAAGAAGTGGCCACCTTCGTCATTACCGGTGTACACGCAGACCGTGTCGCCAAAGACGACAGGAGCCGGGTCCGGAGAATAGTATGTCTGGATAATCGGGTTTTCGGCCATAGCCTGCGTACAGAGGCCAAATCCAACAAGGGCCACAGCCCATTTTGCATATCTTACAAAACTCATTGTAACATCCCTTTCGCCATTTAGGCGGCGATTTTCATAACCCACCCTGTAAAAATACCCCCAAAAAGGGGGCTTTTTTTCATTCAAAAGGCATTTCGCATGGACAAGTTATCAATAATTAGAATACGCAGAAATCCATCATTTTACGCGAATTTGGGCATTCAAGCCACCCCCTCGCACCAAATAGACACCACCAGCGTAGCCGGCATTTTTCAGTAAAGCCGAAATATCCGCACCAGCGCCGATGCGTGAATCCACGCGGCCGAGGAAGCGCCCTGTCATGCTAAACACCTGAAGAGTCTCCGAAGACACGCGCTGCCACCGGACATTCCCATGGAGAGCCGCCGAGCTATCCGCAGACGAATCCGGGGATGCAACGGGCTTTCCGGCCGAATCCGTCGCAATGCCGGGAGTCGCGACAACGAGAGAATCCGTACCAGGAACAGTAGCGGAATCCTTCACACTCGTATCCGCAACAACCGTATCCGTCGATGTCGTATCGGTAACGGTGGTATCCTTGGGTTGCTCTATCGCCACGGTGTCCGCCCAGGCACGCTGCATGCGGTCCACGCCCGACTGGTTAACGATCTCGAGCTTGATTTCCGCACCCTCGCCGACGCGCTTGGTCATGCTGTACCAGTCGCCATCGCGGAGGCCCGGCCAGTAGAAACTGCCCATTTCCCAATCGTGCAGCTGGTCGCTCATGCCGCGGATATAGGCCGTGAAATAGTTGTTCGGCGGCTGGTTGTAATCCATGTAGTCGTAATGCACGCCGTTCTTTTCGCCGGGGCTCATCGCGCCGCCCCATTCCGTACAGACCGTACGGTCGACATACTTGCCCACCTTCCCCTTGAAACTTCCTTTCCAGCCATCTTCGGTCGTGATGCTCATGTTCCAGAAGGTGTATTCGTGCACGGCAAAAAGGCAGCCCTCGAAACGCGGGTCATCGGCAATGTCGGGAACGTTCCAGGCAAGGCCCGAACCGTCGAGCAGAATATGGTCGCGCGGCACGTCCGGGAACTTTTCAAGCCACGTCGCATATATTTCGCGGAGTTCCTCCTTACTGTACATGTGCGGCTCGTTGAAGATTTCAAAGTAAGCGTTCGGATGCTTGCCGTACTTCTCGACAAGCGTCGCCCACATTTTCCACCAGTCGTTCATGTCTTTAGGAGGAGCCGGCTGCGCAGGGCCCCAGTAAGCCATCAACAGGCGGCCACGCTTCAGCGCTACGTCCAGAACGCCCGAATAGGCGGCAAGGTGCCTAAGCACCGTCGGCTCGTTCACCGGGATTCTCACGCTGTTCGTGCCCAGCACTTCCTGGAACTGCCCGATGACGCGTTCCGCCACCACAGAAGCCGACTCGTAGTCGTACGACTGGCTCAGCCCCGAAAGCACCAACACATCGGAGACGAAGTTATCGCGTTTGTCGGCCCAGTTGACGCCACGGAACTGGCTCGTGACCGCAAAGGAACTCACCGCAAACGAAAAAATAGAAGCAAAAACTATTCCTGCTTTCATACAAACATCCTCATATTGCCAGTAAAAAAGATACCTCTCCCAAAACAAAAAAGGAACCCCAAAAAAGAAGTTCCTATGGACAAGATATCAATGGCTCGTCAACCATGATCTAGAATTTTATATAGCATAGTATAATTTTTTAGTTTCTTATTGTTCTTTTCGGAGCAGCGTCGTAGCGTAACTGTAACCGTCGCGCTGGATTCTCAAGACATACGTTCCGTTTTTCATGTTGGCAATGTTAACTCTAAAAGAGGCTTGCCCTGCCGGGAGCGCCTGCGATTTCACCAAGCGACCGTTCATCGAGAAAATCCTTACAGTATAACCCAGCGGGAGAGGGGTTCCCGCCTCGATTTGCAACTCTCCCCCATAAATACGCGCTCGCAAGTCTGGACGCACGGGAGTCATCGCAGTGGCCGTAGTCGCCACAGTATCTTTCGGTTCGGGTTTCGGCTTGTTGCGCAGCAATCGTACGCCAAAGATTCCGCCCACCATGCCCGATTCCGCCTTGAACGTCAACCGGAATTCCTTCTTGCCTTTCACCATGCTGTCTGGAATCGGGTACTTCACGTTCACGAACTCGTCCTTTTTCCACTTGCCTGCAATGTCCTCGGTCACGAGCTTTTCGTCGTCAATCATGATGTCGAAGGTGCGGGTGCAACTTTCGTTCCCCCAGTAACGCACCATGAGCGTCAAGGAATCTTCGCTGTTGGTTTCGAGCAGGTAGCTGATAGAACCGCCACTTCCGCCGGAACACTCGCCTGCATCGCGGTAGAATTCACCCTGATGCGTTCCCGAGTTCGAATTTTCGCACTTCATCTGGTGATCCGCTTCGGGCTGCTGTTCGCCTGGTGCTACTTTATCTACAGTCTTGTTATCCAGTTCCAGCGCTTCTTCCTGTTCTTTCTGCAAACGTTCAAGGATAGAGGGGTCGGTAAGCACCATCCAATACATCATGTAGCGCGCATCATGTACTTCGTAGAACGGTTCCAGCAACAAGTTCGCATCCTTCTTGTTCGCAAATAAATACGGGGCCTTGAAGTGCATCGGTTCGCCCTTCACGGGTTCCACCTTCGAGGGAATATCCTTCTTTTCACTCGCAAGCATCGGGGCCTGATCCAGGGACTGCAACGCACCCGAAGCAATATGGCTCCAGCGCCCGTCATCGGCAACGAGGCCTGTCAAGCCATCCGTCCCCGTCTTTGCACTGAGCACAATCGGGCCATGCAAAAGCGCCACGTAGTCAGAAACGTTCGGGAGGTCTTCCACGTGCGTGTACATCGGGAACAATACCTCGATTACGTCGCCCGACTTCCAGGACTTACCGGCTGAAACATAGCTCGACGGCTCAGATTTTTTCACGACCGTATCGCCATTCACGATGATCTTGAAGGATTCTTCTTTCACCCAGTACGGATGGCGAATTTTCATATCGAAACTGCCGCTACCTGTAACGGTAAACTTTGCGGATTCGCCCTTCGGGAAGGCCGTCTCCTGCTTGATAGTCACCTTCTTGTCTTTCCAGTTCAGCAGGGAGGCCGCAAATAGGTTCACATAGAGGTCGTCACCATCTTTCGTGTAGATGAACTGCGAGTATTTCGCGGGGTTTTCCATACCCGAACCCACGCAGCACCACATAGCCGCATTCACCTTGGAATACACGCGGTAATGGCGCGGCCTTGCAGGAGTGAAGTACACATAGCCGCCATGCTCTGGATGGATTGTCGAAAGGATATGGTTAAAGAGTGCACGCTCGTAGAAATCTGCCTGTTTGGCATCGTGATCCATATTGAACAGGCGTTCCGTCAGCTTGAGCATGTTATAGGTATTGCACGATTCGGGTCCTTCGCGTTCCTCGACATATTTTTTGTGGTTGTCGAAAGACGGAAAATGTTCCGAAATGCTGTTGCCGCCAATCGCGATGCTGCGATTGTTCACAACTCGATCCCAGAAGTATTCAGAGCCCTTCACATAGGTTTCGTCGTTCGTGAGTTCTGCAATGCGCGCAAAGCCCACGACCTTCGGGACCTGCGTATTTGCATGCACGTTCGTGAGGTTGTCATTCCCGGCCGCCATCGCATTCAAAAGCCACTTGTGAGCCCAACGCTTGGCCTCGTCCAGGTACTTCTTTTCCTTGGTCAGCGCATAAGCGTCGGCATAAACTTCAGCCATGCCACCGTGTTCCGTGCCGAGCATCGATTCCATCTTAGAATCGTTGAGTCCTCCCGTAATCGTGAGTCCCCAGTCGCACAATGCGAGAAACATGTCCTTCGCCTGTTCGTAACCCGCATAGATATAGGCATCGCGCAAGCCCGCATAGAGCTTGTGGATATTGTACCACGGCACCCAATAACCATTCTGGGCACCCGCATCACCGTTCTTGAACTTGAGCCACATCGCTTTGCCGTTCGGCACGCCGCTGATATAGCCCTTGAAATTCGCTTCCTTGGAATTCTGGTCCTGAATCGTCTTGAGCTCGCTCAGCACGTATTCCAGGCGTTCTTTTACCAGTTCATCGCCACTGGCCGCATAGTGCATCGCCAAGGCGCTCAGGTAATGGCCCAGCACATGGCCATCAAGCCCCGCCCAGTTCGAAAACTTGGTTGCTTTCGGCTTCATGCCCGCTTCTTCGTAGAACGGAGCGATCAACTTGTCCGTATCGTAGCTGAGTAGCGTTTCTACGTTCAAGTCCTGACGCTCCTTCAAAGGGCCGCCAAGCAGTTGCACGTCGCCTAGCGCGAACATGTCGGAATAAAGCAAATCCTGCGAAAAGCCCTGCGTGAAAGACACGCCAAGAGCAACGAGGGCAGCGCAGGCGCCACGCCCAAGAAAATCACCAAACATCATTCACCATCCTTCAGGTTAGAGGCTCGGGGCGCAAGCGATGAGCGTTGAGCCATGAGAAGCCTCAAAGCCTCTAGATTCTAACCCCTAGATCCTAACTCCTATTTACCATCTACACGTACTCGCTGGGTAACTCCGTCACCACGCACGAGGTACACGCCCTGGGCATAGCCCGCATGGCGCAAACTCTTGGATACTTCGCGAGCCGATTGTTCGCCCTGCATTTCCAAACGGCCCAGGAACTTGCCCATCACGCTGAACACCATGAGCGGTTCGGCAGAACTGCGCACAAGGTTCACCTTACCGAGACGGAGTCCGGGTTCGGGTTCCGTTTCCGTTCCGGGCTCAGGCGTCGAAGCCTCTTCGCCCTTTTCCTTATCACTGAAGGTGATGTAGTCGATGTCCATCCAGTCGCCGGTTACCGTAAAGCGCAGGATGTGTTCGCCCTCGGTCAGTTCCACGTCGGCAGTGACCACGTTGTATTCGTCAAAGTTGTCTTCGCCCGTAGTAGCGGCAGGCACAGCAATTTCTTCGGTGATGTTCTTGCCGTCCACGGAGAGCTGGAAACTCGAGGTATTGTTGGCAGAAGCAACCGCGGCATTCATGACATAAGTACCGGTAGAGGCAACCTTCACGGTGTATTCGAGCCATTCGCCTACCTGGTTGTAACCCACAATGATACCCGTAGCCTTCTTGTAAAGGTCAACGCCCGTACCTTCGCGATAATCGCTGTCGCCACGGTTTTCGGCATCGGTTTCGTTGTAGGTGGTGTTACCCTGACCCACGCCGTTCACGTCGAAATCTTCCATCTCGATCTTGCCCGGAATAGCGAGAGCTTCACCCTTGAACGGTGCGCGCGGAACCGGCTTGAGAACCAAGCGGAGCAGTGCAGAGCCGTGAGCCGGAAGTTCGATAGAAACGTAGGAAACCGGGCCCAAGTCCTTCTTTTTCCAGGCATCGCGGACTTCCACTTCGCCTTCTACGCCAATGTCCTTAAAATCGCATTCGACGGTCTGGGTAGAGCCATTATTGTTGAGGAGCGCCACGGCGATGTCGCCATTCTTCAAGGGCTTTGTCCACACCTGCTTGCCGTCCTTGTCAGAAACGCGGTGACCCTGAACGCCCAGGGAATCCTGGTTAATGGCAATCATGTCCTTGTTCAGGTAGAGTTCCTTGGTCTCATCGCTCATACTGCGCACGTCGGAACTGATCATGATGGGGGCGGCCATGATAGACCACATCGTCATCTGGGAGCGCTGTTCTTCGTAAGAGAGGCCTCTGTTGCCCACTTCGAGCATGTCCGGGTCATTCCAGTGACCAGGCTTTGCAATTTGCCAGTACTTGTTGTTGGCATCGATAATTTCGTAGACGCCGCGATACCAAGAAGTCGAAATCCATTCGGGGCCGATATCGAAGGTGGTGCGCCAGAGATTGGCGATTTTTGGCATCCACTCCTTGTATTCCCACATGCAAATGCTGAACACGATATCGCGTCCGGAATTGCGGAGAGCCTTGGACATTGCAGTGTAATCTTTTTCCTGGGTATTCGGGTCGGAATCGCAGTTGTCGTACTTCCAGTAGTCCACGCCCCATTCAGCGAGTTTCTTGGCATCCTGTTCTTCGTGACCGTTGGAACCGCTCTGGCTATCCCACTTGCTGTTGTAATGGTGGCAGGTACGTTTGCCGCGGTCGCCATAAAGACCGAACTTCAGACCCTTCGCATGCACGTAATCGGCAATGGCCTTCATGCCGCTCGGGAACGTTTTCGGATTGTTCTGGAGGTTTCCTTGCGCATCGCGCTTGGTATCCATCCAGTTATCGTCGAGGTTCAGGTAAATGTAGCCGGCATCCTTCAAACCAGAAGAAACCATGGCATCGGCGATTTCCTGAATCTGCTTTTCATTGATGTTTTCGTGGAACACGTTCCAGCTGTTCCAACCCAACGGGGGCGTAAGCACCAGACTATCGGGATGTGCGAAGGCCTGCACGGAAAAACCCGCCATGGCGCACACCCAAAATATGCCAAGGGGCATTTTCTTCAAACCAAACATACTATACACTCCTTTAAGCGTACTATCAAGATAATCCCTTTTCACGGGAAAAAGCGCACACAAAAAAACTCGGCATTGATTTTTTATCCATGCCGAGCAAAGAAGGAGAATAATTTTTTTAGCGGTAAAGCAAACCGAGCACTACAACGACGAGCGAGAAGAACAGGATTTGCTTGACGACGGCGGCTTCGTTACCTTTCATAGACGACCACCTTTTGCATTAACCGGCGAGAACTTTTCGTATTGGAAACAACGAAATATATTCCTCCGGAAGTCCTGTTCTGCGTCATGTTCACCTTGCTCTTTTCAACGGCTTCCGCCATACTTGCAGCCTTTACCTCGCCCAGTTTGCGACCCTGCATGTCAACAATTGCAAAGCTGGACTCGGTTTCGGTCGCAAGCGACGCAAATGCGGGCCGGGCGATAATCGTCGTAGAATCGTCACCAACGCTCGGGCCGGATGCGGCCTTGAACGTGATGTTGTCGATGTCAATCCAGTCGTTGGTAATTTCAAGCTTCAGTTCGTGCTCGCCGGCCTTCAAAGTCGCCTTGCCGCCACTCACTTCAGTGAAGTTGTCAAAGCCCTTTCCTTCATTTGCGATTTCGGTACCGATCTGCACATCGTCCATGTAGAGCACGAAGCTTCCCGTACCGTTTTCGCCAGCTACAAGAGCCGAAATTTCGTATTCACCATCGGCAGCGACATTCACCGTATATTTGAGCCATTCCGTCTTTTGGTTGTGGCCCACGGCAATGCCCATATTCGGCTGGTTGATATCCACGTCATCCTTGCGGAACTTGCCGCCTTCGTTGCCCTCACTCAAGTCCATATAGGCCTTGCCGGCACCGCCCTTGTTGTAGTTTTCGGCTTCGATTGTGCCGGGAATGCTTGCGGGAGCGTCGCCATAAGGGCCATATTCCTCGGGAGGAGCGTCAGGAACCGTAGACTGAGTCGGATCCGTCAAGTTCACCGCCGGAGCATCCGGGTCGATGGTCTTGTCAATCAGCTTGAGCATTTCGGAGCAGTAGCGCTTGCCCAGTTCAATCACGCCCGCGCGGCCAAAGTGGTAGGGGTCCCTGCCGTTGCCCTGCAAACCCTTAGAAGATGCCAAACCGAACTTCTTGAACTTGCTTTGGAGCTGGGCAATACCGGCATTCTTGCTGCCGCAGCAGTTATTGCCTTCCTGGAGCAATTCACCTGCCACGAAAGCCACTTCGTTTTCGTCCAGTTCAAGAGCATCTACGATGTCCTTGTAGGTCTTGTACACGGCATTCTGCCATTCCGTGCCAGATCCGTCGGTTTCGCCCTGGTGGAAGATAAAGCCCTTGATGACGCCCACTTCCTTGGCCTTCTTGCCCAAGTCCACAATTCTCTGGTAGGGATTAGAATCGTAGTCCTTTGCCCAGTTCTGGATGTAGCTTTCGGCAGAGCTGAAGTAGGCCTTGTACTGATCCTTGTCGAAAGCCTTGATGGCCACGGCACCGATTGCCACAGGGATAATACCCACGGTGACACCCGGCAGCGAATCGACCATGGCGCGACCGAAGTAGTCCGCCGGGGAGAGGTTCTCTGTAGGATGGAACATCGGGGGAATCGCCGGATACCATTTGCCCGTCTCGATAGACTGGGTGGTACTACCGCTACGCTGCCTGGCATTTGCGTTATGGGAGGCAATCATCAGGAAATTCTTGGGATCGGTCGCCTGGTCTTCGGCAGGGACGATATCGCCGTTACCCGCCATGTTGGACTGGCCGTAAGCAATGTAAATATGGAAATTGGGATTCGGAGCCGCATTGGTGAGCATCGGGCTCAGCAAAATGCCGCCGAGCACCCAGAACAGAATCGGCAGTAATTCTGAAATTTTCTTAAGATCCATAACACACCTCTTTGCTTTCCCTTAAACTACCCCAAAAAACGCCAAAAACATGCAAGAAACCGCATATTTTATGGACAAATAGTCAATGAACCTTAACGTGGATTATACTCCTCAAGGGCCATCAATAATTCCCCAAAAATCCCTGAAACCAAGCACCCTTTACTTGATTGCACCATAATATAATCAAACGGAGGGAATTTCAACAGCATAGTTTTTTTACAAAAAACGGGCATCCACAAGGGACGCCCGAAAAACAGCAAAAATTTCAAGAAATCAAAGCCTTAACGGCAAAAAGTCCTATCCAAAAAGCAATTGTAAATTCTTGCTATCAGACGGGAGTTGGCACCTGGCTACTTCACCTGCACCTTGACAATCTTGCCATGGGCCGATTTGGCAAGATAAACGCCGGCACGACCCGTAAGTTTGGCAACGCCAGCACGCAGCGTCTGCATGTCGGATGCCTCGACCATACCGACATAGCCGCCGTTCATATCGAACAGGCTGAACTTGCCGGAAACTTGAGCGAGCTGAGCGAGAGCAGACACTGCAGTCGTACCCTCGTCAGCATCGCCAAAGCGGAACCAGTCGACATTAGCATAATCCCCAACAATAGTCAGGCGCACAATGTGTTCGCCTTCCTTGAGGTCGACCGTTCCCGCATCAATATCCTTGTAAACGCTCCAGTCCTCGCCCGTCTTGGGCACCGCAACCGCCTCCGTCACGTTCTCGCCGTCAATGGAGAACTGGATGGAAGAACTTTCGCTGCCCGACGCGGCATAGACAACCAATGGGTAGGAACCCGCCTTCGTCACCTTTACCGAGTACTCCAGCCACTCGCCGGCCTCGGTATGGCCGATGGCATAGTTGTCGCCGCTTTTCTCGATATCCACACCGTCTTCGCGGTATTCTCCGCCCTTGTTCTCGGAATCGTTATCCTTGTAAGTGACGTTACCCTTGCCCGTGCCAGAAATGTCGTAATTTTCGGCCTCGATTTTACCCGGAAGTACAGCCACTTGACCACCGTAAGGCTGACGCGGCACGGGTTCGGCCGGCGTCCCGATTCCCACTAGAGTCACGATGCAGTCCTTGTTCTCCGTGTTGCCTGCATCCATAGTGATGGTCACGGAACCATCCTTGACCTCGACTTCGCCTTCGTCTTTTGCGTTCTTCGCCTCGCTAGTCGTGTACATGTGGAACGTCGCGATTTCTGCACCGGGCACGTTCACGGTTACCGTCTTCTTGTTCTTGTAATCGCGATTCACGAGCACCACGATGACGCTGTCCCCATTGGCGCTCTTGTAGGCACTGGCAAACAGGTTCGCTTCGGGTTTCGCGGTCGCCCCCACACGGACGGCGCCCGGGCGGATGAAGCGAGCAAACTGGCTCATCACGTAACCGCGCTTACTGACCTTACCGATTTCGTCCTGCGGCACCTGCAGCTTGTTGCCGAAATCCTTGTCCATAATCAGGCCGTAGCAGCGACGGATGTACCACCAGGTATATTGGTTGAAATTGCCAATGACAAGGCCACGGTGGATTTCGTAAGCCAAGTCCATCGCGCGCACCGTATCGTAAACAGCCGTATTCGCCTGGTCACCCGTCTTCATGTACTTGCGCCAGTAATTGCCGCTCCCCTGGCTTTCGGTGTAGTGTTCCGTCATCCAGCGTTCCACACCCTTCTGGTCGGCCAGTTTGTACTCAAAAAAGTTGTCGCCCGTAGAGGCCTGGCTCGCATAGAAATGCGCCCCGAGGATATCCCAGTTCTTGAGTGCGTTCGCATCATTCAGCACTTTGTCATAGAGACCCTTGTCGTACCTGAATGATTCTGTCGAAATCACCTTCGTGCCGTTCTTGCGCATCTGATCGGCATAGCCCTTGGTGAAGTTGTAGATTTCGTCGGCACTCCAGCAGGCCCATTCACCGCACCAGTCCGGTTCGTTGCTAATGGAAATTGCATACAGGGGGACGCCCTGTTCCTTCATGTAGGCGGTAAAGCTGTTCAAATGGTCCACGTACTTCTGGTAGTTGGACGCAGCCATGTGCTGATTGGCACCCGCATAAGGCGAGGTCCACGGAGTTGCATACAAGATAAAATCATCGCCGGCGTACTTCTTCGCCGATTTTGCGGCAGCCACTTCCTTGTTGAAGTCGTTGGAACTGGCGTACACAGGAATACGGAGCGTGTTGAGGCCGATAGTGCCCTCGCCCGTACCGAACGCAAGTTTCGCATCGGCATCGGAAAGCCCGCCGCCGTTCTGCCACTGGTTATGCACCATGCCACCGAAACCGCGGATAACCTGGTGTTCTTCGTCCAATTTTACGTCTACCGTGGCCGCATTACCGATGGTAATGAAAACCCCACAAGCAAGGACGATTCTTTTGAAGCCTTTACAAAACATAACATGCCCTTTACACTTAACCGTGGACATTCACGGCTTTTTTTCTAAATCTAACATGCGCAAGAGCACAAATCACATATTTGAAAAATCGTTCCAATGACATTTTGTCAAATTTTGCCACTTCACATTCAATACAAACTAACTAGCACAATGTAAAAAAAGAGCCGACATCGCAGCCAGCTCCTTTGCAAGGTAAATATTTATTTTTATTTCAGTTTACTCTTCTTGATACCGAAGAATTCGATATCGTCAATCCAGAACTCGCTCGTGGCCGGCCCGCTGAAGAGGGAGAAATGCGTTATATGAGTCTTGACGGCATCCCACCCGCGGTTGTCCCCGTTGGTATCGGAACTGTCAATCATGTCGGCCGGGGTAACGCAGTAACGCGTCCAAACGGAATCAAGATCCAAGTGCGTCCAGGACTTGCCTGTCACGACATCTTCGGTACTGTCCGCATTCACGTCGAACGAAACACTGATATGATCCGTGCCCTTCGCCCAGAACACCACGGAATCCAAGCCACTGAAATCTACAGGATTTTTGAAGGCATATCCCATGAGTGCCCAGTTCAAGGCGGAATCGTTCACAGAAGTGAAGTGCGCCACCCATCCATCACGGTCATCCACCTGTTCAGATTCAAGCTTAGCCTCGGCATATTGGGAAACACCGGTATGCCAACCAGACGTGCCATTTTCAAAATCAGCAAACAGGGCATAGAAAGGTTCCGGCTCGCCAATTTCCAAGGAATCAATTGTCTTCTTTGACTTGATCTCTGCGGACTTCGAACCGATAATCCTCATGTCTTCTACATGAGACTCCCAGCCGTTCTCATCTTTATACGTGCTGTCGGAATAAATAAATGCGACAACTTCAATTTTACCTTCCGGCAGGGACTCAAATTCGAACAAACCTGAAGTGTCGGTCTGAACGGAGTAATCCAATCCGCGAACAGACACCGTCACGGAGCCCGTACCATCGGGGAGATTCACCTTGCCGCTGAGGGCACCGGGTTTCTGGACGCGAAGGGGCATCTCGATAATGCCTGTATCCGCCTTGGTAATCTCAATTTTCTCGAAACCCTTCAGGGAATCGTTCCTAGCCTCAATTATATAGGACCCGACATCCATGGTATTCACTTTCAAGAAACCATTTTCGTCCGTCTCGGCATTAATATAATTCGTGGTCACCTGCTGATTTGCGCCAGCAAGGAATGAGGCCGGACGTACAATAACTTTCGCATGGGCAGCGGGAGAACCATTAGACAAACTCACAGAAAACGCGACGGAGTTTTCCGTCTCCAACGACGAACCGGCCACGTCGGTGGATTCCGAACCGCAGCCTACAAGGCATAGCATAGCGCCACACCAAGCCGAAACTCCTATATTCCACACCCTTGTTCTCATTTCGTCTCCTTGTGTCCGTCCCCCATCGAAGAACCCGAGTCACCTTTGCGAGCCACCGGGTAAAAAGCCATCGAAAGTTGCATAACGCGATCCGGGGACTTCGCCTCGTCAACACGTTTTTGCACCAGTCTGCGGAATTCCCGGAGCATATCCCCCAGGTCCTCGAAGCAGGATTGGTCGACCGACAAAGTAAGTGTAGAAATATTTCGTTCATTAACAGGGACGTTATCCAGCGCATCACTCGCTAAACCCAGTACCTGTTTCTGGAATTCACGCACGGCAGAGGCCTTTTCGGGCCCGCCAACGGTCAAATGGGCATCCGTCAGCGCCAGTTTACCCGACGCCAACTTCTTGACCAGACCGACCTCCTTCAAAATTTCAATGGCCTCTTCGGCCTGGGCCTCACTAATCGGAGGGCAAATATCGCGGGCAATCTGCTTGATATTGACTACGCCGCCATTCAGTTCCAAGTAGGCGCGCACGGCGGGAATCCACCAGTTGCGCAAAAGCTTGAGCTCGGCAGCTTCAAGGTTGTGGCGATCGACGTCGCGCAGGGCGAGCGCCTTGGCCATAAGTTCCTCGCGCTTGCCTTTATCCTTGCTGACGGCAGCGGAGTAGAGCAGGTCGAAGTATTCTGCAGAACGACCCGACAAAGCCAAAATATCTTTGGCCGCCGGCAACGCATGCGCCGGCAGGTGCTGCTTCTTTTGAAGCACGCGATACAGGTAGCTGGAATCCAGCCCCAACTTATCGCCCATCATCCTGTACGAGTAGAAAGGCATTTCCTCCTTCCTCTTGTCGTAGTAGGATTTCAAGAAGTCGCGGTAGTCCGCTATGTCAGAAAAAGTAACCATCGTCTATAAAGTTATTTTTTTCATGCTTCCAAAAGTTTACCCGCCATATCACTTTCTATGGATGTTTTATCCAAACCCCTGATACGTAGGGCGTGACCTTTGTCACACAACGGACCAGACTCATTATACTTCTGTCGAAAAATAGCTAAAAAAGCCCTTTTCGGGAATACACAACCAAGCATGTATCTCCAAAAGGGTTGCTCTATTCTCAACGGAAAATCAAATATTTAGCGGGTTCCCAAGTATTCAACCGCAAATATCAGTGTAGCGCCGCCAGGAATCGGGCCTGCACCACGGCTTCCGTAGCCAAGTCCCGGGGGAATGATAAGAATTCTCTTTTCGCCAGGCAACATGCCCTGCACACCGAGTTCCCACCCGCGGATGACGCTTCCGCCGCCCAGCGCAAAGGTAAACGGCTGGCCGCGATCGCGCGAACTGTCGAACTTGTAGCCGTTCACCATCCAGCCTGTATAGTGTACGCTCACCTTGTCGCCAGACTTGGCGGGTTCGCCCTCGCCCTGCTTTACAATAACATAACGCAACCCTTCGCTACCCGGTTCAAATTGCAGCGAAGCCGTATCCGGGAAGAAATCCATGCGTTCAGCCACCTCAGGGTCAATTTCAGACGAAACCAATTCCACACGGAAAACAAGCGTAGAGTTCGGAGGAATCATCGTATACGCCGTAGCACCGTAACCCATGGACGGAGCCACACGAAGCCAGCGAACGCCGCCCGCGCGCATACCCTCAAGGCCCTTCTCCCAGCCCTTGATCATCTTGCCTGCGCCAAGCGTAACCTCGAGCGGTTTGCCAAGTTCCTTGGAACTTGCGAACTTGCGGCCCGAAAGAATCCAACCAGTGTAATGCACCTTCATCACGAAAGCCGACATGGCAGGAGCCCCGGAGCCAGCCTTCTCATCGTATATATCTAGTCCCTTGGAAAGGTTCTTCCACTTTAGTTTGTTCACATCCTTCGGGAAAACGTCCGGTTCCATGGGCTTTTCAGCATGGACCAGTTCCACCTCGAAAAGCAAGTCACTGTTGGGCGGGATGCCGTCCAAGGAGTTCTCGCCGTAGGCCATTTCCGAAGGCACCGAAAGACGACGGACCTCGCCCACCTTCATGCCCATGAGGCCCTTTTCCCAGCCGACAATCACCTGGCCCATGCCAATGGTAAACTCAAGAGGTTCGCCCGACTCGTAGGTGTTCGCAAACGGACCATGGGGGGCAGCGTTCTCCGAAGAATCCACAGGAGCCTCGGCAGAGTCCTTCGCAGCAACTTCTTTAGCCTTATTTTTATCTTTTTCTGCATTTTCGGCCGTCTGCGGAGCAGCCGGAGCAAGCATCAGCGCGCTGTCCGCCGCCAAAAAGCCCTTGTAGTGTACCTTTATCAGCTGGCCGGCACGAATCGGGTCGCCCGAGCCCTCTTTGACCGTTTCAACCTTATACGGAATAGCCCAAACCACACAAGAAAGCAGCAAAACAATAAAAAGATTTGTTTTAGACATAAAAACTCCTGTCCCACAAGATAGAAAATGCTAGTTTTAGAGAGTATTGAAAAAGCCATAAACGGAATTGAATATGCTATCAGTCATCATCGTCATCGCGATTATAGTGTTGTCGCTCATCCTAGCGGCCATAGGCGCCTACGTTGTCGTGCACAATTCCGACGATAAAGAAGAAGCAAAGCCAATCATCGATGTGTCGGGCCAATACTCAGCTATCGGCCGGCCGGCAAGGGAATGCCTGACAGCGGTCAAGCCCTCGGAAGCATCGCTCAGGTCCTGGCTAGAGACGCAAGATTTAACCCCAGATGCCCGCGAGGAACTCATCCGTCAGTGGAACGAATCCATGGAAGAGACCATCCGCACCATCAACGAAGGCGACCAGAACGGAACCGCCACCTACAGAATAGAGATTGGCCCCAAAGGCAAGAATTACTGCAAATTTGTAGACGAAGACAACTTCATCACCCGCGAACAGATCCGCCACCACGCCGAAATCCTCCCACCCTACGTGCTGGGCTGCGATTGCAAGCTCATGCCCAGGCATCCCTGGGAAACCCAGAGCATGGCCAACTGGAAAGCGGTAATCCCCACACACGGAAACTCTTACGACGTCCCCGATTGGAGGCAACTTGCATAAGTCACTACTTGGATCCCTTATTTTGATACCCGCACTCTCTTTTGCTGCGGGCTCCGCGATTATCACACTTGAAATGCCCGTCGGTGCAAGACAGTTGGGTATGGGCGAAGTCGGTGCCGCACTGGCAGACGACGCCACGGCCATGTATTACAACCCCGCAGGACTTGCCTTCGGCCCCCTCGCCGACGAATGGCGCATATCCTTCCCCGCCGAATCAAAGAAAGCGCCCTTCTTCACAAAGATGACCGCCCGCGTCAAAAACGGGTTCTTCAGCAAGAGCGAACTCTGGGCAGGCACGGCGAACGGCATCCTGAAGTTCGACAGCGAACAGTGGCTGGACTACCATTCCGTAACATTGCAGGGCAACGCCAAAATCAAGGACGTCGTACGCGTATTTGTCGGCAGCGAACGCGGTCTTGACGAATACACCCGCCAGGTCAAGAAATTCAACAACATCAAGAACGCCGACGACGAATCACACGTTGTCGAAGTCAACATTCCCTGGAACCTCGTCGTCAAGGACACCATTACTGCCATCCTCTACGAAGACCGCACGGAAAAACTCTGGGTCGGTACCCCCAAGGGACTGTTCCGCTTTGATGGCAAGGGCTGGAAGAACTACGAGAAAGAGTTGGGCGTTCACCGCGTAAACGCACTCGTAAGCCAAGGTGCATCCATCTGGATCGGTACCGATGACGGTCTTTTCGTCTACCGCAACGGCGGATTCGAACAGAAGGGCAAGGTGCTCCCGAGCCAGAAGATTACCGCACTCACCTGGTCCGAGATGCGCAAGGAACTCTACGTCGCAGTCGACGGTGCCGGCATCGCCCGCCTCGTCCCCAAGAAGAGCGTAAACGACAAGGACCGCTGGAGCCTGTTCAACGAAGAGGACGGCATCATGGACCTGAAACCGACCGCGCTCGCCGTGGATAGTTCCGGTCACATTTGGGCGGCCCATGCAGGCGGTCTCAGCCACTTCACCTTACGCAAGTGGGAACAGGTCAAGTTCGAGAACAACAACATCAACGACGTCTCCGTCGACGGTAAAGGCGCCATCTGGATTGCAACCGACAAGGGCGTGTGGCGCCACCTGCCGGACTACGCCACCGCAAGTGGACGCAAGGCCGAACTGGAACGCGGCACCGCCGAACAAGAAGGCGCTGTCAAGTCCGAAGACGAATGGACGCACTACCACTCCGGCAACGGCCTTTCGACCAACAAGGTCTGGGCTGTACTTCCGCAAGGCAACGACGTTTGGTTCAGCACAGCAAACGGCATGGAACAATTCAAGGACGCCGACTACCAGTTGATTGCCTTCTACGAAAAGCTCCTGCCGATTCTCAACATCCCCGACCTGTACCACCTGTACGGCGGCATGACCATTCCTCTTAACGACTGGGGAACGTTGGGTCTTTCCGTGAACTTCGTGAGCTTCGGTTCCACCGTTGTTTCCGGTGACGTGGATGCCGACGACCTGGTTGCCTACAACAGTTCCGAAATCGTAGGCGGCATCAGCTACGGCACAAGATTCCCGAACGACTGGGGCTTGGGCCTTTCCGTCAAGTTCTTCTACTCCGACTTAAGTTCCGGCGGTTCTACCGACGAAGACGAAGCGACAACGTTCGGCTACGCTTTCGACATCGGCCTCCTCAAGAAGAACCTCCTCGTTGACAAGTTAAACCTCGCGCTCGTCCTCGCAAACATCGGTCCCAGCGTCTACTACGTCGACAAGACCATCGAAGATCCGATTCCGCTGACCTGGCGTCTCGGCCTTGCCTACGAGTTGCTCTCGCTGGCCGACTACCGTTGGACCATCGCGGCCGACTATAACCGCGAAACCATCTACGACGATGAAAAGGGCAACCCTGAACCGTTCTACATCGCCTGCTGGAAGTCCATCGCCAACCCCGACAAGAAAGACACCAAGGGTCTCGAAACGGCAAAGAACTCTATCATGCAGGGCGTGTTCAACGTGGGTACCGAATTCATCTATGCGAACACGATTGCACTGCGTCTCGGTTACCTGTACGACCGGACCGGCAAGCGTCAGGAAGTGGACTTCGGCTTCGGCTTCATGCTGAGCGACATGCTGCAGTTCGACTTCGCAACCATCAAGGACGTCGGCGACAACGACGGCGTGCGCGACGGCCAGATGCGTTTCGGCATGTTGTTTAAGTTCTAGGGGGGGCGAGGTCCCTTCGCTTTGAGCTATGAGGTCGCTCCCTTCGGTCGCTTTGAGGTGTGAGGGAGTAGGGAGTAGGAAGTAGACAGTAGGAAGTAAACAGTGGTTGGTGGTTAGGAAGGGTTCTGTACTTAATCACAAATCACTTGATAAACTCACTGCTCATCGCTCACGGCTCGTACCTCGAGCCTGGAGCCTCGGGCCTATAGAAATTTGTCATTGCGAAGGGCGTTTAGCCCTGAAGCAATCCCCGTCGGACTTTTTTACCTCACAGCTCATCGCTCACTGCTCATTGCTCGAACCCCGAGCCCTGACTCTACTCCACACGTTCCAGTATTATCAGAGCACGTTCCTGCGTGCTGTTGGGTATTGTATAGAAATGCTTGCCGACAAACTTGTACCCGAAATCTTCGGGATGGAATGTCTTGAGTTCGTCAGCAACGGCAGGTCCCTTCATAAAGTACACGCGGCCACCCACCTTGAGCGAATTGGCAATACGCGGAAGAGTCTTTTCCATTAGTTCAAAGGCACGGCTGATGACACCATCTACGGGGAGCGTCATGCTGCGGCTCGTCACCTTGTGTCCGAATACGTCGATACCCTTGAGCCCCATTTTTTCGATGACCATATTCAAGAAGTTGATTCGGTTCGGACGCGGTTCGCACAAAGTAAGGCGAATCTGGGGATTGACGAGTTTCAGGGGAATGCCCGGGAAACCGGCACCGCTGCCCACATCAATCATGCGAGCGGGCCACTCGGGAACAAATGCGTTGATAAGCGTGCAATCTGCGTAATGGCGTTCAACCATCGTTTCGAAAGCATTGAGGCGCGTCAGGTCCTGGTCGTCGTTGTTGGCGCGAAGCAGTTGGTGAAATTCCCAAATCTGCTCCAGAGTTTTCCCCTGCAGCTCCACGCCATAGTAATGCAGCAACTTGTCCAACCCTTCAAGCGAAGGCTTTACACGCTTGCCGCCAAACAGAGGGAAATCGGTACGCGGAGCCTTGAGGTGCGGCACAAAATCGCGACCCGCAGAAGAGCCTGCACGGGCAGGCGTATGCCCCGACGGTTTCTTGGACCAGGAAGACTTAACCATATTGTAAAAAATAGAAAAAGAACGAAGCTCACCGGAAAAAAAACAATTCTCGCACGTCTATATATGCAGGAGTCAAAAATTGAAACACCGCATTCGAAACCTGCGAAAACAAATCTTGCATTCCATCCTTTCCATATTCTGCCTTGGATACGTGCAGACGCCCGCCATCGAAGAATCCGAAGTGTTCGACTGGTGGGACAACGGCATCATCTCGCAAGACGAAGCCGAAGACATCCTGAACTTGCTCGAAGAAGGCAACACACAGGAGGCATGCGCCCTTGCCGAAGTCTATGCGCAAGAAGTCTGCCAAGACGAATCGCTCCATTCCACACCGGAAGCAAAGCCCACAAGGCAATACGCAAAACGCACCAAAAAAAACAAGGCCATCAAAGGCGCCCCCCTCGCCCCTCACGGCTACATCCTCTGGAAGGCCCGCATCGACTCCACGGGACACCGCATAAACGACCGCAAGGAACTGCAGGTCACGTTCTACTACTACACGCTGCGCCTAGGATCACAAAACTTGCTCAGCTACAAAGCACAGGGCTACGAAGCGCATTTCGGCGACATATCAACACGCGAGTTCCACAGCCAAATTCCCATGGACACGCTCATGGGGACTGTAGCCTTTTTTCCGCTAGGCCATTTTCGCCTCGGGGGAACGCTCGACACCTCATTGGCCAAAAGCGCTCACACCGAGTTCACTTACAGCGAGAACAACATCGCGGCTGCATACTGGCGCACACAGGGAAACAATTCATTCTTACTGCAAGCCGGCACCGACGAAGCAAGCATTGCCGCCTGGTACCAGATGCACCAAAGCGCACCCATCGTCAAGGCGCAAATACACGCACGGGAGACGTCCAAGCAGGCACGGGAACACCAGCGCAATTACATCATTTCATGGAACACGACCGCCTACATGCACGGCTCACAAGTCCCCGACTATTCGCGACTGAGTTCCACAGTGCTAAAAAACAAGCTATGGGCCTCGCAGAATATCGCTGTCGCAAAGACCGGAGAATCCCGGACAAAGGCTGGCGCCACCGCAAGTCTTTTCGCCCCCATCGATGCCGATACACTAAGAGCGCGCTTCAAGCTGGCCGCAGAAACCGGCCCAAATATTCTTCATGCAAAAATCAGCGCGACCTGCCTGGATGCAGCTTCCCACTGCATGCAGGACTACCTCGCAGCCAAGATAACAACCCAGCACGGCACGGAAAAAACATTCACATTAGACGCAAGCGCCAAAACAAGATACACCCACGAAAACAGTGGCCGGGATAATTTCAGTCCGCCTCGCCTCGAAGCGAGTATCACCTACGCAGAAATGCCGCAAAATCGCTTCCGTATGGCTGTAATATTGCCCAAAGGCACCCCACAAGAAGCCATCACCCTGCGAAACGAATCCAAAATAAGCTCAAATTGGCTCCAATGCACCCTCGTTGTCGATTTCAAGCAAACAATGAATTCGAAAATGCACCCCGCACGGGCGCATATCCAGGCAAAAGCCCTTTTTTAGAGAAAAAACGCATAAATTTAAAAACAGGAGCATCGGTTACATGTGTATACAGAAATTGCCCCGCAAAAAGATTTTTTTCACTCCAAGATATGTAATTTATAGCCAAGCATACTTCCCTAAGGCGCTTTCAGGTTCCCTCCTTTACCTGGAAGCGTCATTTTTTTAACTTTGTCACCATGATTGCATCCATTATCGGCGCCATAACGTTTCTCCCCTCCATCGCCCTCAACATAGCCCTCGGGCTGGGCGCTCCGCTCGGAGACTACGCCATGAACGGCAAGCACAAGGTCGTCCCGCAAGAAATCCGCAGGGCGTTCATCGTGCCGACGATCATGCAGTTTGTCGCGCTGTTCATCCTGTTGTTCGCGGGGAAAATCCTGCCCGAAATCATCCCCTACATGATTACACGCATTTTCTGCTTTTTCTTCGCCCTTTACCTCACCTTTTACACGGCCACGGTGCTCTTCAGCACGAGCCGCAAGGAACGCTGTGTCATGGGGCCTTTCGCCATCATCACAGCCATCTGCTTCTGGGTGACAGCATTCTGGTCGCTCGACTGGATCTAGCGCGATGGGCGAACAATACCACAACTACCAGCGGGACCTAGGGTACATTATCCGCTGGAACCAGCGCAAGGGCATCGTCCCCACGCTCCTGATGCACGCCTGCTGCGGACCATGCAGCACCTACTGCATCGAATACCTCTCGCAGTTTTTCAAGATTACCATTTTTTATTACAACCCGAACATTGCCCCCTCCGAGGAATACCAGCACCGCGTCGCCGAAATCAGGCGTTTTGTCGCGGAGTTCAAGACAAAATATCCGGTTGAATTCATCGAGGGCGAATACGACCCCAAAAAGTTTTACGACACCGTCCGCGGATTGGAAGACGAGCCCGAAGGCGGCAAGCGCTGCCGCAGGTGCTTCGAGCTTAGGCTTGGCGAAACAGCAAAACTCGCCCAAGAAATGGGATTTGACTATTTCACAACAACGCTTTCCATCAGCCCCAAAAAAGACGAGCAGGTACTGAACCAGGTCGCCAAGGAAGTCGGGGCCATCTACGGCGTCAAGGCATTACCTGCAGATTTCAAGAAGAAAGGCGGGAACAAGCGATCCATACAGCTTTCTACCGAATACAACTTGTACCGGCAAAATTACTGTGGTTGCGTTTACTCCCGCCGCGATGCAGCCGAACATGACGGCTAGTTTTACGGTTCCTTTTTCTGACCGACGCGGTATTCCACATTCTTGTCTTCAAACCATGGTTCCACGTCAAAGCCGATGAATCTCTCGCGGCCATCGCTATCGCAGTTCAATTCGCCACCGATGTATGCACACGGCAAGAATCTCCATTCTCCGTCCAACCTGCCAGCACCCGTTTGCATGCTATCACAACCGTGCTCGGCATTTACGAACAAACAACCATTAAGTTTGGATTCCGCCACAAGCAAAATCGTGATATCACCCTTTTCGGCACCTCCATCAAACGACAGCATCAAGGTATCCTCGCTAAGGCTATATGCAACTCTCACCGTATCGGCAAAACGGAAGTTATCGTCCCACTTGCCAGTACTCTCGCCTTGTGCACATTCCTGAATGTCCCTGAACATAAAGACCAGGGAATCGTTATCTTCATCAATCAGCATCTGCCCACCCTGCAATGCACACGCATCTGCAAAAGGCGTATGAAGTACTTCTTGCGGATCCGGATTGCCCGTCGCGACCCAATCCTCGGTAAAGCCGCTACACCCTGTCATGGCAAGGAAGCTGAACATCGCCAGCAAGAGCATTTTCTTTATAACTTCCTTATTCATTTTCTGAAACCCCTTTCCGACTGAGTGGAAAAAGTTGCAGGTTCAATCGGTAAACCCTATCGTATTTTTTCGCCTTTGAAATAATATCCATGATAGTCCGGCGGAACTTGTTGACTTCCTCTTCAATCCGCTCATAAGTTTTTTCGTCAGCACCAAACGTGAGCCCAGAGACATTGCGGTCCTCTTTCGGGATTGTATCCAGGGCATCGGCAGCCAACAGTGCGAACTGTTTCTGCATCGACTGCAAAGAAATAGCAATCGGTGCACCCCCGTTAGAAAGCCAGCGGTTTACCTGCCTATAGTTCCCGGCAGAATCCCTTTCCAGGAGACCGAGCCTAAGCATCAGTTCCAATGCATTGCGGACCTCGCCCGCGGTCGCCTCCGGCATGCAGTTCTTGGCAATCTCGGAATGTTTCGCCCCCGGCATAATCGGCGCCAGTTCGCGCACCACCGGATTCACCCAAGACCCGAAATACTCAACGGCCTCCGCCCCCACAACTTGCACCTTGTTCTTCTTCGCCAGGGAGCACATCCGCTCGAATACCTGAAGGCGCACCACATCGTTTGCAGCCTCGCACAAATCCACCATCAAGCTGAAATATTCAGCCTGATAACCGGCAAGGTTCATGGCGCCCGCCACCCTCACCGCACCGACACGACTCAAACGAGTCTTGCCATCGCAAACAAGCTTCAAATAGCCGGACGACGAGAATCCCGCGAGTTTGGTAAACTCACGCCACGAGAAATCGGAAACCCTCTTGCGTTCCTCGTAGAATTCCCGCATATACTGCCGGTAATCTTGATAGTCGGTAATCGGATTCATAGTCAGTCCTTTCCCTTAATTTATTTAATTCATGAAACAAACAATCTCATTTTTTGCATAAAAACAAACATTTTTAGACAAAAAATCAGTATTTGCAAGTCCATATGAAACACCCCGTTTCATATGGAAGACGGCAAAAGCGCCAGTCCTGGTTTTCTAGTTCGCAGGGATTACTTGTTGTACCCGATGGCGTGGTTCAGCATCGGGATCTGCTTTTCGCTTAGGCCCAACAGTTTCTGGATGCCCGGGCCATCCATGCTAGCGCGCACACGCGTCGCGATACCCAAGGCAGAACAGTACAGCGAAATGTTCTGGGACACGATTCCCGCATCGAAAGCCCCCATACGACGATGGTCATCTTCCGTGCCCATTCCGCCAGCAAACTTAGAGACATCGCTCACCAGCAAAATGATTATCGGGGTCTTCATGCGCTCGGTAAACAGCGAACGATGGTCGCCCTTCACCACGAGGTTCATCGAATGGTCCTTGGGATTATACTTGTAGACGCTTTTCTGGTCGAACACGTAAAGGTCGATATCCTGCTTGTTGAGTGCAGAAGGAGCAGTGCGCATTCCCGATTCGGGACGGTTGATTCCGTTGGCCGCCCAAAGGACATTCCCGAGATCCTTCATTGGAACCGGACGCCCGCTAAAGCCCGTACTGGACTTGCGGTTTGTAAATGCCTGCATAATATCGCGGCCCACCTTCTGCGGCGGAGCATCAAACTTGACCACATCACCCACTTCGGCAGCGAACGCAATCAAAGGCAACATTAGAGCCACAATTGGCAATAATCTCAGTTTCATAAAACCCCCAAATTGTAATGGAAAATACAAAAAAACAATTTCCGTTTCATCCGCCATAAAACAAAAACGCCCCCATTTGGAGCCCACGCTCTTCGGTTTAGACTTTTTAATAACGGGAGGTTTAAAATTTCTATCTTCTCCATTATGTACGACCCGCGTTTTTTGCCCATTTGCAAGGAAGACCTAGACGAACTCGGCTGGGACTATGTGGACGTGATCATCGTCAGCGCCGACGCCTACGTGGATCATCCGTGCTTCGGGCATGCCGTGGTAGGCAGGCTTTTCGAGCATGAAGGACTGAGAGTCGCTATTTTGCCGCAGCCGAACTGGCGCGACGACCTGCGCGATTTCAAGAAGCTGGGCGCCCCGCGAATGTTTTTCGCGATTTCGAGCGGCATGGATTCCATGGTGAACCACTACACCGCCGCAAAGCGCCTGCGCAGCGATGACGCCTTCACGCCCGGCAACAAGGCGGGATTCCGCCCCGACTACGCGACGTATACCTACGCAAAGATTTTGAAGAAACTCTACCCCGACGTGCCGTTGATGATCGGCGGTCTGGAATCGAGCCTGCGGCGCGTGACGCATTACGACTACTGGAGCGACAGGCTCAAGCCGAGCATCCTGTTCGACACCCAGGCGGACCTCCTCGTCTACGGCATGGGCGAAAAGCCCCTGAAAGAGATGGTCAGGTTGTTAAAGAAGGGAGTGCCGTTCTCCAGCCTGCATTCCATCCCGCAGACGGCCTACCTGGCCCCCAAGGGGAACATCCCCAAAAGCAACCAGTGGGAAGACTTGCGTCTTGCGAGCTACGAAGAAAGTCTTGCCAGCAAGCGCACCCAGATGGAAAACTGCCGCAAGGTGGACATCGAATGCAACAAGTGGTTCCAGCGCCGCGTATTGCAGGATGTCGCAGAACAGACGGTTGTCATCAACCCCGCATACCCGCCTCTTGAATACGGCGAGTTGGACGAAAGCTTTGAATACCCGTACGCCCGCGAACCGCACCCGCGTTACAAGAAGCGCGGAAACGTTCCTGCGTTCGACATGATCAAGTTCAGCATCAACACGCACCGCGGATGTTTCGGCGGTTGCAGTTTCTGCGCCATCAACGCGCACCAGGGCAAGTTCATCGCGAGCCGTAGCCGCGAAAGCATATTGCGCGAAGTCGATCTGATTACCAAGATGGACGGTTTTGCCGGCACCATCACCGACTTGGGCGGCCCGAGCGCCAACATGTACAACATGCGCGGCCGCGACCCGAGCCGCTGCCAGAAATGTGCACGCCCCAGCTGCCTCACACCCAAGGTTTGCGACAACATGGACACGCACCACAAGGAAATCCTGGAACTCTACCGCGAAGTGCGTAACCACCCGAAGGTGAAGCACCTGTTCATCGGCAGTGGCGTGCGTTACGACATGCTGCTGCAGGAAACCGACGACGAAGAACTGCGCAAGGACCACGAGGAATACGCCCGCGAGCTCATCGACTACCACGTGAGCGGACGCCTGAAAGTCGCGCCGGAACACACAAGCGACGAAGTGCTGAAACTCATGCGCAAGCCGAGCTTCACGCTGTTCCACAAGTTCAAGGAATTCTTCGACGACGAATGCAAGCGCATCGGCAAGCGCCAGCAGATTATCCCCTACTTCATCAGTAGCCACCCCGGGTGTACCGAGGCCGACATGGCCGAACTCGCACTCGAGACAAAGCAGCTTGGGTTCCAGCTGGAGCAGGTGCAGGACTTTACGCCCACACCGATGACGATTGCAACCGAGATGTTCTACAGCGAACTCACGCCCGATGGGAAGCCGCTTTACGTGGCAAAGACGCCGGAGCAAAAGAAGAGCCAGCGGCAATTCTTCTTCTGGTACATCCCGGAGAACCGCCCGCAAATCCGTGCGACTCTTGAACGTTTAAAACTCGGCAAGATTGGGCGCTTGCTTTTAAGCCGCAGCGCCAAGGCCGAAGGCAAGGAATTCTTCCCGAGCAAGGAGCGCGAAGAAAACGCCGAGTACCGCGAGCGAGAACAGCAAAAACGCGAACAGCGCTCCGTCACCATCGTGCCCAAGAAAGTCGGCGAGAAGGGCCGCTGGGCAAATTCTGCACGCAGGGAACGCCGCGCCGCGCAGTTCGGCGAAGCATCCGGCAACAACCAGCGCCGCGAAGACAACCGCAACGAGCGCCGAGAATTCAACCGCGAAGAGGGGCGACGCGAATTCAATCGCGACCGTCGCGAAGAAGGACTCCGCGAATTTCATGCCAACCGCGACCGCAGCGGCTTCAACAACAACCGCAATAACGGCAGCAACAAGGGCGGAAACAAGAACTCCTCCCCCGTGCAATTCAGTTCGCGCCGCCGCGGACGCTAAAGACGCTACACCACAGGAATTCTCATGGAATGGAACGCCGAAATCAAGAACCGCATCCAGGCACGCCTGGCAGACAAGGAAACAACGCTTGCGCCTTACGCATGCAGGTCCTCGACTGCAACCCGGTTCCGCGCCGACCGTGACGACATCCGTCCGAACTTCTCCCACGATGCCGACAGGATTATCCATTCCTACTGTTACAGCCGCTACATCGACAAGACGCAAGTCTTTTACCTCGTCGAGAACGACCACATCACGCACCGCGTGCTCCACGTGCAGCTCGTCTCGAAAATCGCGAGGACCATCGGGCGCTACCTGAATTTGAACGAGGACCTCATCGAGGCCATCTCGCTCGGGCACGATGTCGGACACACGCCCTTCGGGCATGACGGCGAACGTATTCTTTCGGCATTCCTTGAAAGCCAGGGAGCAGGCATTTTCGAACACAATGTCCAAAGTTTCCGCCTCTTCCATGAACTCGAGAAGCGTGGCGAAGGGCTGAACCTTACTGCGCAGGTACTCGACGGCATCATCTGCCACAACGGAGAAATTCTCAAGAACAACTACGGATGCGACCGAGCCAAGACTCCCGAGAAACTGCTGGACGAATACCACAGCAGCCTGAAAGGCGAACTCAAATCGAAGGCGATGGTCCCGATGACTTTGGAAGGCTGCGTTATGAGAATCTCGGACGTCATCGCCTACATCGGCCGCGACATCGAAGACGCCATCACGCTCAAGCTCGTCGAGCGCGAAAGCATCCCGCACGAGATTACGGAAATTCTCGGCAACACGAACAGCAGCATCGTCAACACGCTCATCACCGATCTCGTGAACAACAGTTTCGACAAGGAAACGCTTTCTTTCTCGCCCGACATATTCAACGCACTAGACGCCTTGAAGAATTGGAACTACAAGAACATCTACCTCAACCCGAAAAAATCCTCGCAGGATGCAAAAATCAAGATGATGTTCCAGACCATTCTGGAAGAATGCCTAGAAGAACTGGAATCCGGCAAGTCGCGCACCGGAATCATTCATTGGCGCGATTCGCTAGGCGAAAATTACAGGGCATGTCCAAAACTACGCATCGTTGCCGATTACGTCGCCGGAATGACGGACGACTTCCTGATGAATACATACAAGGAAATCGTCATTCCCAAATCTTTCGGAATAAATTTTTCTAGCCAACAGTAGCGCCGTTCACGGCAAGCACGCTCCACCACTCGCCACTTTCGCGCTCGACTTTCACCTTGAAGCCGGCCTCTTCGAACCAGCGGAGGATATAGTCCTTCTCGGTAATGAGCTGCCCGGAGATGATGAGTTCGCCGCCAGCGGCAAGCAAGTCCTCGATGTCGTCACGCAGGGGCCAAAGTTCACTACGGATCATGTTGCAGAGGATGACGTCGAATTTGGCGCCGTCCTTGAACGCGTCCAGGAATCCGAGAATGCAGTCGCTCTTGTCGAAACCGTTGCGTTCGAAGTTTTCGGCAATGCAGGGAATGGTAAGCGGGTCGATTTCCGTGCCAACGGCCATGCTCGCCCCCAGACGGCGGGCGTACATTGCGAGGATGCCCGTACCCGTACCGATGTCGAGCACCGTCTTGCCCTTGAAATCAATATTTTCCATGAGAGTCGCACAACTGCTCGTCGTGTCGTGCTCGCCGGTACCGAAGGCCGTCTTCGCCTCCAGTTCAAGCACCACAGCCTGCGGGTCTTCGGGCGTAAATTCCACCCAAGGCGGGCGCACCCAAAGATGCGGAGAAACAGACACAGGCTGCGCACGGTCGCGCCACCACTTGTCCCAATCCTTCGCGGGCTCGTCGCTCAACACGAAATGGTACTGCGGGAACTCGGCCACGATGCGGTCACGCTCGGCCTTGTCGCCGGTATAGAAACAGAAGTCCGTGCGGCCCTCCGCCTTGGGATCCAGTTCCTCGAGCGTCGCCACGCCCGCTTCGAAAAGCAGGTAGCTCGCCAGTTCATATTCTTCGGAAGGGCAGTAGCCCTCGGCCTTGTACCATGTGTCAATTTTCTGCATGCCATAAATTTATGAAAAAATAAAGCATGTCCGGCAGCACATTGGTTTATGACGCACTTTTTGCGTAGAAAATGTTATATTGATAACATGCTGTACATCCACCAGTTCCCCGACTGGACCCGTTTCCGGTTCGATTCCAAGGCCATTATCAACGAGCTCGGCCAAGTCCGTCTCGAAGAGGGACGGCTTTTGGGCATTTCGGAAATGCTCGACGACGATACGCTCGAAGACGAAATCACCGTCCGCGACATTGTTGCGACATACGCCATCGACGGGCAGCAACTGGACCGCGAGCTGGTGCAGGAGCAGGTCGAAAAAAAGGAGAAGGCCGACAAAGCCGCATTCCGGAGCCTCATGGGAGCCGTCAAAAACTTCCGCAACGAAATTGACGAGGCCCGAATTTTAGGCTGGTACGCATCGATTACGGGCAAGTCGCAACGCAATTTCCGCGACGGTCCGGGACAAGTCCTTTCGCGCACCGACAACTCGGTCGTGTTCGCAGGGCCCGGTGCGGAACGCCTCCCGCACGAAATGGGAAATTTCATAACGTGGCTCAACACGGCACAACTGGATTCCGTCCTCAAGGCGGCCATCGCGCAGTTCTGGTTCCTCACCATCCGCCCCTTCGACAAAGCGAACGGCAAAATCGCGCGCCTCATCACGAACCTGCTTCTCGCCCGCACCGAATCAACCGGACACCTGCAATATTCGATCAACGAACAAATCCTGAACGACGTCGACAACTATTTTAGAATCCTGGGTACGGCACAATGTGGAAACGGAGACCTCACAGAATGGATACTGTGGTTCCTGAAAACGCTACGCAAGGCCATCCAGAACGAACGTAGCGCCATCAAGATGTACGCAGACATGGTCAAGTTCAAGGGCAAGAAAAGCGCCGAAGGAATGCAGCCACGCGTCCAGAAAATCGTGGACGCCGTCATCGCCGGGAAAATACCGCAACCCTTCAAGGTCAAGGACGTAGCCGGGTTCACCGGCACAAGTCACGACAGCGCCCTGCGAGACATCCAAAAGCTTATCGCACAAAAACTCGTCGAACCCAGCAAGAAGGGCGGACGAAGCACGAGCTACAGCCTCGTCATTTAAATTTTTCTTATTGTATCCTTGTCTGTCACGTTGAAATGGGAAAGCTGCCCATACACCGTCTGCAAGAGCTGAGTCGTATTCGTAAATCCGTGGCTGTTGCATGCCGCCACAATACCACTCACGGTCACGTTTATATCCGGATGTTCCGCCCACGAAAGATGGGTAACATCTTCGCGGAACTTCTCGGCACGAGTCAAGGCCTCAGCCTCCGATTCCACCTGCATCACATGTACAAAGTCATGATTGCCAAAATAGGCAACGCACTCACCACCGCCAAGCAGTTCCATCTGCCCAATCAGGCGGCCTACGTCGCAAATGATTCCGTCACAGAAGAACGGGCCATAAGTCTCGCGAAGCTGGTCCATATCGTTTATACGGTACATCACAATGTAATACCCGTTCCGTTGCATCCAAACAATGTTGCCAAGATAGTCCAGCAGGTGACGGCGGTTGCTGAGCCCCGTAAGGGAATCGTGGTTTGCGAGGAAATCAAGCTTTGCCACCAGGTTCTTTTTTTCCACGACCTCCCTCTCGTAGGCCCTAAGTACGTAGCTTCCCAGGGCAAATACGCCCAAGCCAAGGACCACAAGGGAAACCGTCATGTCAACAAAAATCATCTCATGCGAAATGGGATTTACAACCTGCGGATACAAACTGGCAATCAGGAACGTGGCGAGAAATACCGACAGCGAAATCACAAACAAAATTCTCTTCGCCAGGCCTGTCGGGCCCAACGACAAAAGAAGGATTCCGGCCAAAAAGTATAACGGCATCGCACTGGCAAAGCCGCCACAGGCAAAGAACAACATCGGTTGCAGGAACATGCAGACAATGCCGCACATCACCAGGTGGCAGGAAGCGTACAGATGAGTATTATACGCAAAGATGCTCAGCACGACAAACAAGACACAGCAAACCGAACCGACGATTACGGATGCCATGCCGACACGCTCATAAGCGGAAAGAATTGTAGAGCAGACTCCCACGACAGAGCACAAAGCCATGATAACCCAGAAAAGTGTTTTTTCCAGGGTATCTTGCGTGCTCCAGAATTTTTTTAGCTTGTCAATCATCCCCGACCTGCGCAGATGCATTTATACACAATATATACTTATGCCCCTCAAAAGTCAATACCCCGCTTCTCGCCTAATCCAAGTATTAAGCATTCACGAACAGTACAGCAAATAAAATAACAAGCAAAAATTTATAACAATAAAATTTACGGTTCGCGGCCGAGCACCGCCTTTGCAAGCTGATCCGCACATGAAGTGGGCTTGCCACCGCAAGTATTGCCCAGAAGTTTGGCGGCAATGTCCTCCGCCTTCATGCCTTCACAGAGTTTCGCAATGGCTTTGAGATTTCCGTTGCATCCCCCCGTGAAACGGATGTTGCGGATGGTTTCCCCGTCACGAGTAAACTGAATCATGGTGGCACAAGTGCCTTTGGTCTTGAAAGTTTCTTCCATAAGGGGGAATATACATTTTTATACGAATTAGCGTATTTCCCCAAAAAAAGCAGTTTACGGTATATCGCCTAAGACAACGGCTCTGTAAAAATATGTTTATAGATAATTCGTCCATAAGCAAGGGGAGCACACCACATCATCTAGACCTCGTTACGATATAGATTAACAATTAATGGGAAAAAAGGAGAACAAATGACAGTCAAAGCCCCCTCTCTCTTTACAACGGCGTGCCTTTTAGCATTCTGCGGATTCGCTTCGGCATACACAATAACAGGTTCGGTCTCTGATGATCAAGGAACTGCCATCAAGGGGGCATCGGTCAGCCTTCTCAAGGAAGGCAAAGCAGCAACAACCGACGACCAGGGCAAATTCACAATCCACGAGGACGAAGCCGCTCCGTCGGATTCGCCTAGTTTGGCAATCCTGTCGGCTTTCAAGTACTCCGTCGGGTATATCAGCGTCAATAACGGCGTCCTTTCTTATGCGCAGAGCGGAACCTCGCCGGTACAGATCAAGATTTTCAATTCCCTTGGCCATCAGGTTTTCAAGAAGACTTTGCACGGTGCGGGTTCCTATGACCTGAGCCAGGATATCAAGGCTCGTGGTACGTATTTCGCACATATTTCCGTCGGGAATGCAAGGCAGAATTTCAGGTTTACGACCAATGGCAACTACAGCAGTACGTTTGGTTCGCAAGCCGGCACTACCGCACTCATGAAAGCTGCCGCCCAGGGCGAGGCCATCCGCTTCGCCGCCGACGGCTTCGACACGCTCACGGTGCCGCTCGGCACGCTCGACACAACGCTCGACGTGAAGCTCAAGAAGTCCGCCCCGACGTTCAAGTTCGGGTACGCCCTGAAGAACGAACCCACCCCAAGCAAGGGCTGCGGCTCGGCTTCCAAGCTGCAGAAGGTCAACAGCGTCGAGAACGGTGACCATTTCCAGATCAAGGTCGGAAGCGACACCCGCGACTACTTCATCACCCTGCCCAAAAACTATGACAACAGCAAGCCGCACAAAGTGCTCTTCGCGCTACACTGCTACGGCAGCCGCGGCGAGGACTTCGTGCACCACGCCGCCGACTACGACCATCCGACGCCGTACTACGGCCAGCAGGTTCTCGACAAGAACGGCGACTACATCTTCGTCTCGCTGGATGCTATCGGCGGACTCTGGAACAAGGGCCAGCCCGACCACGACTTTTTCGCACAGACGCTCACCGCCCTGAACGAGAACTACTGCATCGACACGAGCCGAGTGTTCATCACGGGCTTCAGCTATGGCGCGATGTTCAGCTACTCGCTCATGCAAGACATGCAGCACCGCGTGCGCGCGGCGGCGACCTATGCGGTGGCCGATTACAACATCTGGCTTCCAGAAGGCTCCGCGATGAAGGACCTTCCCGTCGCCTGGATGAACGTGCACGGCAAAAACGATGATAGGTGCGACTACAATCGTGCGAAGACGAGCGCCCTCCCGAGAATTCTCAAGAGGAACGGCAAGGCCGACGCGGATGGCAACTTCACCGATGCGAGCAGCGAAAAGCCCGAAGAAGTCCAGGGCAATACCGGGCACGTCTGCTACGATTTCACGACGGTCGACGAGCGCTTCCCGGTCAGGTGGTGCAGCTGGCCCGGAAACCACCAGTGGACAGCCCACGACACGGGCAACATGAGCATTGGCTGGAACTGGGAACAGACCTGGGTTCCCGAAGAAGTCCACAAGTTCTTTGAGCAGTTCTAAACTCCATTTATATTTTCCCTTTGTGCAAGGCGGTCCAATAGGATCGCCTTTGTTTTGTATTATTTTTTAAGAAAAAAGGAAATGTCTTATGCGCTTTTTCGTTCCCACAGACATCTATGTTGAAAAGAACTGCGTCAAGAATCACGCACAGAACGTGCTCTCCATCGGAACACGTGCACTCATCATGACAGGGCGACACTCCGCTGCGACAAATGGTTCCCTGGACGACGTGACGGACGTATTGAACGTAGGGAATGTTCCGTTTCTCGTTTTCAATGAAGTCGAAGAAAATCCCTCAACGGATACACTCCGCAAGGCGGCACGGTCCGCAACGGAATTCAAGGCCGATTTCGTGATTGGCATCGGAGGGGGTTCCGCCATTGATGCGGCAAAGGCCGTGGCTTTGCTCCTTGCGAACCCGAGTGTCGATGCCGACGACCTTCACAAAGTGCCAAACCGTCCGCTGAACCACATGCCGGTCGTTGCCGTACCGACTACTTGCGGAACAGGTTCGGAGGCAACTCCGGTGGCCATCATCACGAACCACAAGATCAACCTCAAGAAAAGCATCCCGCATATTATTTTCCCAGTACTCGCGCTCGTCGACGGCAAATATCTTGCCACCGCGAAGAAGCAGTTGATCGTAAACACCGCCGTCGATGCACTCGCCCACATGGTCGAAAGCATTCTCAATGTCAAATCGAATGCGTTCAACCGCATGTTCCCGGAATACGGGCTCAAACTTTGGGGAGAGTGCAAAGACGCCCTTCTTGCAAACTCCGACATAGACGCAAACTTGTATGAAAAGCTCATGCTCACGTCGACGATTGCAGGCATGTCCATCGCGCACACGAGCACCACCTTGCCACACGGCATGAGCTACGACCTCACACTCCATGCAGGCGTTCCGCACGGACCCGCAGTTGGCTACTTCCTTGCAGCATATACCGAAGTCTGTGCCAAGTTCGTCCCCGACGATGTAAAAAAAATTCTCTCGCTTTTGGGACTCAAGGACATCGGAGAATTCACCGCAATGCTCCAGAGCCTCATCGGAACCTATTCCGTTACACGCGAGATGCGCGACCAGTTTGCAGCGGCCATGAAAGTGAACCATTCCAAGCTCGACCTCGTCCCTGGAAAAATCAGCCCCGAAGACGTTGACTCCATTTACGAGAAATCCTTGACACTGCTTTAAATTTACTCCGTTACCGAAAAAATCCCGTTTTTGACGCTTTGTCAGAATTTTAACAAAAAAGCCCCAAACCATTCGACAAAGTTGTTAAATATGTTGTATGTCGCATTTCGGCTACAAGTTGATTGCTGTTTTTCTTTTATTGCTTTTCGGGGAGGCCTTTTCGCAGTCTGTCCCAATTCCTGACAGCATCAAGGAACGCCTTGCCGATGAGAACGCTATCCTGAGCATAGAAGAAGCCTACACCATCCGGACAGCCATGCGAGGCGATTCGGCAAATACGGCCGAAGAGCCGACCGTCATGCCCAAGGATAGTCTCTTCGGCACCCACGTGAACCCCCTGATTGTTTCGGCAGAAGTTCTCGGGCAAAACGTATTTGTCTGGGCATGGGATTACTATGTGCTTGACAAGGATTACGCACATACCGGCCCCAGCTATTGGAAAAGAAACTTTCGAGAAGGTTGGAAATGGGATCACAACCACTGGGCGATCAACTTTTATGGCCACCCTTATCAGGGATCGTTTTATTATGCAGCGGCAAGAGGGAGCGGTTACGGCTTTTATTCCAGCATGATGTTTGCCGCGCTCGGCAGTTCTACTTGGGAAATGTTTTGCGAGAGGGAATATCCGGCTCCGAACGATTTCGTGTCTACGACCGTGGCAGGGTCCATGTTCGGCGAAGTTCTCTATCGGCTTTCTAGGGCAGTGTACAATAGGCCGGGAGCACCTTGGTATAGGCAAATGGCCGCCTTTGCACTTGAACCGGCCAGCTATACACAACGTGCATTTTTTGGCAACAGGGATTTTTATACGGGCATAGTGCCAATTGAACTTTCCATCGCCATGGGCATGGGATCCAGATTCGGTTCGGATTATCGCTTTGGGGGCGAAGACGCCGATGAACTGGATGATGAATGGAATGACCATCATGGCATGTTCGCCTTGTCACTCGAATATGGGTTACCTTATGCGAGAGTCAAGCGGCCCTTTGATTACTTCAAGATCGATGTCATGGGCGAAGGCGGATTGGAGGGAAATGTTCTCCAAATGGATATTATGGGAAAATTGCTGAATCGCGGCATACATGGTCGCGGCCATTGGCTAGATTTTTCCGTAAACCTGGATTACGACACCTTCTATGGCGATTTGGCGACGGTGAGCACGCTTTCGCTAGGCGGCGCCATGGATCTTGCTTTGTGGCTCACTCCGAGATTGCGGTTCCGTGTAATGAATCAGCTTTACTGGATAATGCTCGGCTCTGCGGACATGGGCTACGACGACATCATCAAGGAATTTCATCCCGAATATAACCCGGACAAGGACAGTTATCAATATAACAGCGGCGTAAAATACAGTCTGATGCTTGAGACGCTCTACAAGCAAAAGTGGCGCTTTTACGACAAGATAACGATTGATGCAATGAAGACCATTGAAGGTTCCACGCCGGACTATGGCGTTACCGGCTGGGACTTTTTGCTGCTCAACAATACCGCACTTGAATACAGATTTTTGTCGTGGATGGATATCGGCTATAGGCTCGATACGTATGTCAAGATGGCTGCTTATTCATCAGAGATGGCGGAACCCATGTCCAGGCGAATTTTCACCTATACACTTTACCTAAACTTCCATCTGCTCTAATCCAAGAACTGCCTACTTGAAAAGTCATAATTTAATTAGTTCAATCACTGGGACCATTTGGATTATGAGGTAGTAAAGGAAACGGAACCACGCATCAAGAAGGTGGCAACAGCTATTGGCGTAGGAGAGCATTTCGAATATTGGGGTTACCCTGCCGAAGTATTTAGGCAAAGAAATGACGGAACTGGGCGCAAAGCGCTACCTGACCGTACACCATTCCAAGTTCTGCCTGAGCAAGCACACCTATTTTGAACCGCTTGAAAATGCAAAAAGAGCTGCCAAGGAATCCGGCAAACCACTGCTCATGCCGCAAATGGGCGAAGTTGCATATCTCGATTAAATCCACCGAAGACAACAGTACCAGCGTATCGATGGCATGGTCAAACTTTTCGACAACGCCCTTGTGCATATTGAACCACCGTCTGTCGCGATAGCGGCTTGCGCCCTTGCATAACTTTTTATATATATTTCTCGTTATGCTTGGATGTATTCGCCCTTTGGCTACTTTTGCGTTTGCCCTGTTACTGGCCGCCTGCGTAGAAAACGACGTAAGACGCGGTAACGACGCATTGCGCATTGGCGACTACGACCGAGCCGTTACAAGTTTCAACAAAGCCCTGGATGCCGACCCCGCCCATAGAGACGCTCGCTACGGCCTTGCGCTTTCGTATTATGCCATCGCCGAGGCGTCGGAACGCCTACGTGTCCCGACTTTTGACCTCTGGAGTCAGGCGGCAAAGGAATTCCGAATCCTGTCCAATATCGACAGCAGCGGAAAGATCAACGCCAATTATTCAACATGTCTTTTCTACCTGGCGCGGGCCGCGCTAAAGCGGGACGGTTCCGTGGATGTCATGCCCATGCTGAACCAGTCCATACAGCTAGACAGCCTGAACTATTTCAGCTACAACCTGAAGGCATTGATTCTTGCCAAGAGCGATATCCCGGACAACTTGAAGGCGGCCAAGAACATCTACATTCACATCATCACTCATGACCCGCTTTTTGTTTCGGCCTACATCAATCTTGGAAACATCTATTGGGATGAAGGCGATGTGGAAGCCGCTTGGGACACCTGGTCGGCCGGGCTCCAAAAGTCCCCGAAGAACCAGTCCCTGATTCACTGGACGCATGTTGCCGAAGATTCGCTGAAGGCGATGGTCCTTTCGGGGCGGCTATGAGCGAAAATTCATCCATTCTAGACAACATAGAATCATGCCGTTTAATCCACCGTGGTGGAGAGGCCGATATCTATCTAGCCTCTGGGAATAGCAGCAAGTTTGTCCTAAAATGGTACCGTAATGGTTCGGCCTTCGAGACCGAAGTCGTTGAAAAGTTGAAATGCATCCGCATCCCCGGAACTTGCCGGATTCGCGAATCGGGCTTGCGAGATGGAAACCCGTACTTAGTCTACGATTTTGTCGAAGGCGTAAGTTCCCGCGATGTCGGGCACATTCCCGTGCCTGTCGCATTGGGTCTGCTCCGCGAAGTGGCACAATCGCTGCTTGCCCTCAATGCCGTCGGCGTACACCATGGCGATTTGAACCCGGCAAATGTATTGTTGAACAGGAATCCGGACAAGTCGGGTTTTCCTGTTCAGACAACGCTCGTGGATTTTGGCATCGTTGGCCCAGGCACGCCAGGCTATGCGGCCCCCGAACGTTTTCAGGGGAGACCCGCCTCTACGGCAAGCGACCTGTTCAGCTTGGGCATGCTTTTGTACCGCTGGATCACCGGCGAAGATCTAATTCAGGCCTCGGGATACGAAGAATTCCAGGACGAAATTCTCAGGATCGATTCGATCTCGGTCGATGAAAAACTTTATGCTTCGGGAGATTTCACAGCCACGGAAATAGCAGCATTGAGCCCGTTATGGAAAGCGCTCTTGCGCCAAAACGCCGAAGAGCGGTGCGAGGATTTCGACGAGTTGGACGAAGTCGCGGAGATTGCGCTGGGCACACTCGAAGTCGGGGAAATCAAGGCTTCCGTGGATGCACAGAAGTTTGCCAAGGCCCTAGAAAACCAAAAACCGGGAGGATTCCCCCCGGACGGATCTGCAAACGGGCTAGACATGGCGTTTCCGTACGAAAAACGGGGTATTGCACATCCTAAAAAGAAGTGGAAATACATGTATCTAGCGGTTTTTGGACTTATATTAACGTTGATGGCATTCTTTTTTATTGTCGGGACAAACAGCTCCGATATCGACGAGACGGGCAACCTCCTGCTGAAGAAGTCCAGAAATTCGGTGACGATGGAACCGGATAGCGGACTGGAGTCGCAGGATTCTCTGCCTTCGACAATCCTTAAGGACTTGCCAACACCTTCGTTGGACTGACATTGCTTTTTATAGGGGATTATCATGAAGTCTGAAACCATGCTCGCTACCGAGAAAATGCTCGACGTGGTCAAGACCCTGCTGGACGAGGTTCAGCCGGAATCCCTCTTTGTGAAAATTCTCGAAGTGGCCAAGGAAGTGTTGCACGCCGATGCGGCCGTTTTAGACCTTGCAGGCGAAACACCCCTGCACCTGAGCAACCCGGAACAGGTAGCCATTTCCATCTCGGCGGTGATGCAGGCCAAGTCCGAAAAACGCGCGGTCGTCTGGAACCAACTGGACGACGATTCGGCGGACCTTTCAAAATCGATTGTGCAGAACCAGCTGACCAGCATCATGGTTTCGCCGTTCCGCACCCCCGATAGCGAAGCGGGTTATCTGTACCTGCAACGTGCCGCCCGAGAGGAACCCTTTACCGAAGACGACAGCAACCTTTTCGACGCATTCGTGAATGTCTGCGAAAAGTTCGCCTTTGCCGCCTTTGACCGGCTGCGCGACAAGGAATCGCTCGACGTGCTGAAAAACGTAGTCCGCAAGGACGGCATCGTATATTCCAGCGAAAAGATGGCCGAACTGATTACCCTTGCAGACAAGCTTGCACTCTTGCCGCTCCCGGTAATCATCCGCGGTGAGACGGGTACCGGCAAGGAAGTCATCGCAAAGTATATCCACAGGCACAGCCCGCGCGCCGAGAAACCCTTCATTGCCGTGAATTGCGGCGCCATCCCCGAACAGCTTATGGAATCACTCCTGTTCGGACATGCAAAGGGTTCGTTTACCGGCGCCATTGATAATCGCAAGGGCTTTTTCGAGGAAGCCGACGGCGGGACAATTTTCCTGGACGAAATCGGGGAACTGCCGTTGAACATGCAAGTCAAGCTTTTGCGCGTATTGCAGGAAAAGCATATCACCCGCGTAGGCGACAACCGAGAAATCCCCGTAAACGTGCGCGTCATCAGCGCAACGCACGTGGACTTGGAAGAGGCCGTCAAGGAAAAGCGTTTCAGGGAAGACCTTTACTTCCGCATTCAGGTCATGCCTATCATGCTGCCGCCCTTGCGCGAGCGCGGCCAAGACGTCGTGCTGCTGGCCAACGAATTCCTCACGCGCTACGGTGCGGAATATGGCCGGGGCAAGTTCCACCTGAGCCGTAATGCAGAGAAGGCGCTGCTCAGTTACCATTGGCCGGGCAACGTTCGCGAACTCGAAAATAGAATCCAGAAGGCGCTAATCCAGGCGGTACACGGCGTGGTACAGCCGAAGGACCTGGGCCTCGACGACACGCAGGCCATGGTCAAGGAATCCCCGAGGACGCTCAAGGAAGCGAGAGAAGCCGTAGAACGCGAGGTGATCAGCCGAGCATTAAAGGACAGCGGGGCGAACCTGACACTCGCCGCCACCATCCTGGGCATCGACCGCAAGGTGCTCCGTGAAATCATGGAGCGAATCGGATTAAAAAAGGAAGACTTTAAATAACTGGCATGGGTTTTGCAGGAGAACGAGTATGATGACGAGAATCCTAACAATCGTTTCTGTCTGTGCGGCAATCACTTTTGCGGCGGAATCTTTCGAACGCCCGGAATCTGCCGTACCTACACCAGCCGAAGAGTTGGGAATTTCCAACAATTCCCGCGAATTGGCCCCGCGAGACAAGGAAAATTGGCAAAAGATGCGCGAAGAACGCAAGAAAGCGAGGGAGCAAATCCTGCTCGATCTGCGTAACAAGTCCGCCAACGACAAAGAGCCCAAGATTATTGAGAAGGAAAAAAACAGGGACAAAAAGTCCTACTTTGAGGAAGATTCCCCTAAAAGCCACAATCACGGAAAAAAGCCGGCTATGGGACATCCAAAAATGCATGAACCTAATCCGCCACATAAAAGACCCGGTTGGGATCATAAGGGACCTTTTCACAAATAATGCGTTTTCTGACGTTAGCGTTTTTACTTCTCGCCACTCTTGCCATCGCTGAATCGCAAGAGGACGTCTATTACCGTGCATTGAAAGCAGAAGAAGCCGGAGACATTCCCCTCGCGTTGGAAACGTTCGAGGAAGCCCTCGCCGTGCCCGGTCCGTACACCGCAGAAATCCAGGAGATTGTCGACAGCTACAAAGAGGCGATGGGACAACCCGGTGTCAGTTCCCCGAAAGACAGCGCCGTGAACCCGTGGGAATTCCATTCGTACGGCAATGTCGGCTACTGGAATCTTTATTACAGCAAGGACGATTCTACAAACGAAAGCGGGAAGGAACTTTCGACTTCAGCAACGTTCTCCCTAGATTACGATTCAAGAGACATGCTGCATTCCTTCGAGCTTAACCTTTCTGGAGACTGGTTTATAGACAAGGACGACATGCCCTCACTGGACACAAGTGCCTGGGAAGCCTCGTTTGGCCTGGAGTACAGCCTTGTCGGCAACTCTTTCGTATTTGACATCGGCTCAAACATGAACGTCTCGGAAGAAGACGGATTGACACCCGATTTTTTCCTGTGGGCCGAAAAATATTTTCTGCGGTTCGACAAGCATAAGTTCGGCGTAGCCCTTTCGGGTTACGAAAACCTCGACGGCCCATTGTCCACGGCGGCCTACGTCTCGTGGCGCCGTTACGCCAAGTACGGCTGGAAAAGTTCCATGTATGCGGGAGTACGCTTCGAGGCGGACTCCATCAGTTCATCCGATTTTTGGCTCAAGTGGATAGGTCCGTCCCTGAAGCCATCGATTTCATACAGGTTCAAGACAGAAATATCCATCGACCTCAAGGCAAACCTGTTCTACGGATTTGTCGTGGACGGTCCTGATGCAGAATACGAAAAGGTCCAGAAGTTCAGCGCCTCGTGGGGATCGTCCGTTTCGTGGAAACCCACCTACGTAGGCATCCTTTTAGGGTTCGATCAATTCTACAGGTCGTACGATGTACCCGCAGGCTACGTTATCGACTATCCCGAAAAAAGCATCTTTACAGAAATAAAGGCATCCCTCATCTGGGATATATAAAAAGACACGGTTTTTACCCGTGTCTTTGTTGGGATTGGGCTCATTTTGTGGGGCCAGCTACTTGTCGCGGCCGTTCCCCTTGTTCGACTTACGTTCTTCCTTCTGCTCGTTCTTTTCGAACTTGCGCTGTTCCTTTTCAACCTTGCGCTCTTCCTTCTGGGCGTCGCGTTCAGCTTTGCGGTCTTCTTTCATTGCCTGCTTTTCAGCCCTACGTTCTTCCTTGGCCACGTTCTTTTCAGCCTTGCGTTCTTCCTTCAGGGCTTCCTTTTCAGCCTTGCGTTCGGCACGGGCAGCAGCACGTTCCTCTTTTAGGGCCTGCTTTTCGGCCTTGTGGTTTGCGATCTCGGCCTTCTTGGCATCCTTACGTTCGAAGCGTTCCTTGGCACGGTCGGCCCTGGGATCTTCCTTGTCGGCCTTTTGCTTGACAGCCTCGCTAGGAGCGGCCTGTTCTTCGGCAGTGACCTGCGGTTCAGTGGAAACGTCTTCCTGTGCGAAAGACGCAGTGGCAAAGAAACCCAGCAGGGACAATGCCATAGCGGGAATCAGTTTGGTTTTCATAGTAGACCTCATTAGGTTGGGGGTTTAACACCCACAACGAAGCAAATAGCATGCCAAAAAAGCCAACACACGGAAAATGCACCTTTTCACACAAAAAAACACACTTTCAAAAAAAGAACCCGCATAAAAAACGGGGAGATTCGTCTTACCGGGAAGAATTACCTCTTTTTTCAATAAGCAAGAACTACGGCCACACGAAGGTGCTGTTCAGGTCCTTCTCGCCGTTATCGACGAGGATATCCTGACCCGTGCAGTTCTTGTTCACCACCGTCAGGAACCAGACCCATTCCGCGATGTCTTCGGGCTCGGCCCAGCGCCTGAGCGGCGTCACGTCCATGATGCGGTTCCAGAGCGCAGGGTCATCCATCACGGGCTTGTTGAGGTCAGTCTTGACGCCACCCGGAGAAATGCTGTTGCATGTCGCGCCGAACTTGGCGACACGGCGGCCCACGTTCTTCACGTAGGTCAACAGCCCGCCCTTCGAAACGGCATATTCGGGGAATTCGTCGCCAGTGTGCGCACTCGAAGACGCAATGAAAAGAACCGACTTGATTTCGGGCTGGATCGCATACTTCTCGACAAAGTTCATCGCGCCCATCAGATTGATTTCGATGTCGCGACCGGAATTCTGAACGCCCGCATTGCTCACGACAATGTTTGCCGCAATCGAAAGTTCCGGGAAAGAAGCCATGTCCGAAACATCGACGATATGGTGCTCGTATTCGGCGTGGTCAATCGTCGATTTCTGGATATCGAAACCGACAACGTGCGCGCCCCTGCTCAGGAACAGCTCCGCGATAGCGCGGCCAATGCCGCTGTGCGTTCCGCTGATAAAGACGTTCATGCTTGCCCCGCCTTGAATTTGAGGTAATCGCTACCGACGTTTTCCTTTTCCCACTTGCAGGCCATCTTGTAACCGACAGGGCTGAAGACGACTTCGCAGAGGAGTTCCATGACGGCACCCGTAACCGAGCAGATGAGGACCTGTTTCATGGTCCAGCCAAAGAACACGTGGCTTACCGCTAGGGCGAAAATCATGTTATCGACAAACTGCGCGACCATCGTCGACACGTAGGAGCGCGCGGCGAACGTCTTGAAGTCCTTGCCCTTTGCGAATTTTCCCATGCCATAGTTCACGACGGAGTTGACGAGCGAGGCAGTGAACATGGCAAGCGCCGAGCCGAGCACCACGTACCAGGAACCGCCAAACGTGGCGTTGAGCGCATCGTTTGCCACCTTAGCCGCATCAGGGTTCGTGTCGATGTAGCTGTAGAATTCGCCCCACATTCCCGGCGCATGCGAAAGGATGTTGAAGAACAGGCAGGTGCACAGGTTCACGAAGAGTGCGACCACCGAAACCTTCATGGCGGCCTTGGGTCCGAACCGCTTGCATATCATGTCCATGCAGAGGAACGAGAACCAGCTGAGCGTAAAACCGCAGTCAAGGGCCATGTATTCGAAGGAGACCAGTTCCTTGTTCGCGAGCAAGTTCATGCACACGACGGAGAGAATGAAGAAACTGACGACGAGGGAGGGAATATTGCGGAGGAGGACAACCAGATCCTGCCATTCGCGCTGGATATAGCTTTTCATGTTGTTTTTTTAGGAAGGTTAGACAATGACTTCCGGAAAAATTCTGCAACATCGCAGAATTCTAACGCCCCAAATATAGACAATCAATGAATAATTATCAAGAGGGGTTTTCGCTTCGCTCGCATTTGGAAAGATAATTCTGCAATTCTTCCACGTAACGCTCGCCTACTAGACCAAGCAACATGTTGCGCTTGGTGATGTAGCCGATTTCCATGACGCGGTGGGCCTCGGCACTCTTGTCCTTGAAGGGTACCGCCAAGTAGTCGCTGCCGTTCAGCTCTTCGCAGATGATACCCGAGCAAAGCGTGTAACCGTTCAAACCGATCATCAAGTTCAGCATGGTCGCACGGTCGTTCGCCTTGATGGTGCGCTTGTATTCGCTCGTACTTAGGATCTCTTCGGCAAAGTAGAACGAACTGTTGTCCCCCTGCTCGAACGAGAGGCACGGATAGTCGGCCAGTTGGTCGAACGTGATGAACGGCTGCTTTGCGAGCGGATGCCCCTTCCACAGGTAAACATAGGCCTTGCAGTCGATGAGCTTGTGGAACGCGAGGTCACGGGCATTGAGCAAGCTCTGGATCACCTTGCGATTGAAATCGCTCAAGTAGAGAATGCCGATATCGCTCTTGAACGAAGCCACATCCTCGATGACTTCCCTGGTGCGGGTTTCGCGGATGGCGAACTCGTACTTCTCGGTATCGAACATCTTCACAGTCTCGACAAAGCTCTTGACCGCGAAGGAATAATGCTGCGTAGAAACAGCGAACTTCTTCTTGCGCTTGCCCGACTTGCCGTACTTGTCCATGACGATTTCGTAATGGTGGTACAGCTCGCGAGCGTAGGCGATGAATTCCTCGCCCTCGTTGGTGAGCGACACACCACGGCTCGTGCGGTTGAAGATGAGGATGTTCATCTCGTCTTCAAGGTCGCGGATGGCGGCCGTGAGCGACGGTTGCGAGATATAAAGTTTTTCGGCCGCCTTGTTGAAGGAGCCCGTTTCTGCAATGCCAATAGCGTATCGAAGTTGCTGTAGAGTCATTAAATTCTATTTTCCTATCGTTTTAATGGGTTTAAATATAAAAGTTTTTCTTGATAATGGCAACGCCTGATTATAAAAAAAAATTATTGCCCGCACTCATTCTCAAAAAAATACGCTTTTTACCTTACTCGTGAGCATTTCCTTCATTTTACTTTCCTTTTCCACTCCCCCCACGGCACACACTTTGTTATATTTTTATTAACGCAACTTGAAACCCCTGGAAGGTATATATATGGAACTGACACCTTTGGACATCCGAAATCAAACTTTCCACAAGAAAAATTTCGGAGGAGTCGACGGAGAAGAGGTCAAGGCATTCCTCGAAACGGCTGCCGTTGCCTTCGAGCAGATGTCGCGCGACCGCACCGACCTGACCGAACGGCTCAAGATTGCGGAACAACGCGTAAACTACTACAAGCAGATTGAAAAAACCATCCAGGACGCCGTCGTCACCATGCAGAAAACGGTAGACGAAGTCAAGGCGACCGCAGAAAAAGAAGCCGAAATCATTATTGCCGAAGCCAAAGCCAGAGCCATCCGCGAAGTCGAAAACACCAAGCGCGAAGCCGAAAACCTGCGCATGGAAATCGAACAGCTGAAGCAGCTGCGCAGCAACTATTTCATCCGTTGCCGCGCACTCATCCGCGGGCAGGAGGAACTCCTGGAAGCCATGGAGAACGACCAGCGCGAACTGGAAGCCAAGTCTCCAAAGGAACAATCCGGTTCCTCGATAGGCAACGTTCTGGCATAAGCGGGACGCCATGCGCATCAACATCAAAGTCCATGCGCGTAGCAAGCGTGACAGCATAACCGTCCAACCAGACGGAAGCCTTAAGGTGGAGGTCAAGGCCCCACCCGTAGACGGTGCAGCAAACGAGGCGATTTGCGAACTTGTTGCGAGCCACTTCAAGGTCCACAAAAGGGACGTCGAGGTGGTGCTGGGGAGCACGAGCAACAAGAAAGTCGTCGAAGTTCGCGGCCTTTGACAAAAGGGAGAAAACATGAGAATACCGATTCACAGAAAAATATTCGGGTTGTCATTGTCCGGCCTGGTTCTCTGCACGCTCTCGCTAGGAGGGCTCGCCCTTTACTTCACCAGCAACATTCTCGAGAAGCGCTCGCAAGAATTCCTTGAAAACAGGCTCGCCGCAGAGTTGCACAAACTCGAGCCCATCTTCATAGACATCGAGCACTACGCAAACAGCATTTCGGCATTCATTCTCACCGACATCCCTTCGCTGGAAGCCCTCAAGCAAGAAGAGACTCGCGACGAAATTACTCAAAAAATCAACCAATACACCACGGCATCCTTGAACAACATCAAGAATGCGACTTCGGTATACCTCCGTTACAACCCTAAGTTCACACTTCCCACGTCGGGAATTTTAATCACGAAAAATAGCGAAACCGGCGAATTCGAAAACCTTTCCCCGACCGACCTATCCAAATACGACTCCGACGACATGGAGCATGTCGGCTGGTACTACCTGCCTACCAAAATAGGCAAGCCCATGTGGCTCCTGCCCTATCAGAACAAGAATATCAACGCCTATGTGATTTCCTACGTCATTCCGCTAATCAAGTTCGGCGAAGATATTGGCGTTGTCGGAGTAGACCTGGACTTCAACAAAATCATCCAATTCGTCCTGGGCATCAAGGTCTATCAATCCGGCTACGCATTCCTCGAAGACGAAAACGGGAAAATCATCGTCCACCCCTCCCTAAGCCCAGGAAAAACGCTCAAGTCAAAGAAGGGTTTCCGGGTACTACGCAGCACGCTGCCGAACGGCATGTCCTTTGGCATCCGGGTTCCTGAAGCAGAAATTAACGCAGAACGCTACAAGCTCCTCGTAGAAATCATCATATTCGCCATATTCCTGCTCATTCTGTTCTCGTTCATATCGGCCATGGTGGCTTATTCTATCACAAGGCCAATCCTCACTTTGACAGAAACAGCGAACAAACTGATCAACGGGGATATGAAGGTAAAATTCAAGGTGGAAACCAATGACGAAATTGGAGACCTTTCCAAGAGTTTCCAAACCGCAAAGGACCACATGCAGGAATACCTCGGGCAAATCCAGGGGCTTGCCTACAGGGATTCACTGACAGGCATACGCAACCGCACAGCCTATGACGCTTATTGCAAGGAAATGGACTCCAAGATTGTCACAAAGCAACTGCGCGAGTTTGGCATCATCGCATGCAACCTGAACTACCTAAAAGTCATCAACGACAACTACGGAAATGACTACGGCAACTCCTACCTCATCAACTGTTGCCAGCTGATTTGCGACATATTCTGCCATAGTCCCGTATTCCGCATAAGCGGAGACGAGTTCATTGTCATACTCATGGGCAACGACCTGCGGAACCGCGGCGAACTGATGATACAGATCAACGAAAAAATGAACGCATCGACCACTGCCGGAAATGCATGGGAGCGTCTCAGTATCGCCTGCGGGTATTCCCTCAAGGACTTCCGTGACACGGATGTCGTCACAGTGCAGAAGCGCGCCGAAAAGGAAATGTACCGCATCAAGAAAGAAATGAAGAACTCTCGGAAGACCGGCCCCGAAAAAGCATCTTCGTAAAAATGTCATTTTATGACATTGATTTGAATCTATTTTTGTATCATAGCCACACGGGCTCCACCCATATCCCACGAGGTAGCTATGAACGACTTGATTCTACACCCAGGCTATTCCGCCCTTTTGCAGGAAATCGAGACCCTCAAAAGCGAGATCGTTTCCGTCCAAGCGCAAATGGACCTCGCAGAGAATGTGGAGATTCCCATGCTCAAGGCCAAATACAATGAATTTTTCGGCGAACTGGAAATGGTTCTTGTCGAAAAATACTATCTCGTTCGGCTTCTCAAACGGGAACTAGAGCTTATCCAGGCGGAACTCAACAAAGGGGCAACTCCGGACTTTGACGCCATCGCCGTCATCATCGAAGCCGAAGCAAATGAATACCAAGCGGTTCTGGACAGCAAGGCCGCCGAAATGCAGACCCTTTCACAAACGAAATTCACCCCCATGCCCCCAAAAGAGCACGCCGAAATCAAGCGAGTGTACCAGAAAATCGTGAAAGCGCTCCATCCTGACCTCAATGCCGGGGCAACCAAAGAAGACCAGGAATGCCTGCAACAGGCGGTGGAAGCGTTTGCCGAGGGGGATTTCGCCACACTCGATGCCATCGCGGCCATTCTCGAGTTCCGCGGGAAATTCCAGACCCCGGCGCCCAGCGGCACGCTCGAAGAACTGGAAACAAAACGGGCCAAACTTTTCGATACGCTCTCCAAACTCGCACAAAAACTCAAGGACATTCGCTCAAGATTTCCCTTCGACTGCAAGGAACTGCTCGCATCTCCAGAAAAAATCAAGGCGAAAGCCAAACAAATGGAAGCAGACATCGCAAATTTCGAGGTCATCGCCTCCGATTACAAAAACAGGCTTGAACAACTGCAAGGGAGGTCCCATGAATAACGCACTCGCCACAACCGCCCCGGGAATGCTCGCGCTGCTCCACAGCAACGGTTTGAGCATACCCAAGCCGTTCTCTAAGCCCGTCTTTCTGCTTTGGGTTCCTGTCATGGGGATGCAATTCGTCAAAGGCATTGCTAAACTTCTCGAAAACATCAAGGAAGGCGACCGGCTCACACTGGTCCGCGAACCCGACAACAAGTACGACAAATACGCCATACTCGTAAAAAACTCTGCAGGAGAAAAAATCGGCTACATTCCTCGCCGCAACAACCTAATCCCCGCGCGGCTCATGGATGCAGGGAAACTACTCTACGCGACTATACGCGGGAAAGACGGTTCATACGCCTATCCCGACGTCACAGTCGATGTGTATATGGAAGACTAAAAAGCTTACTTGCGGCTACTTCACCACGATGTTCACGAGCTTGCCCGGCACGACGATGGACTTCACGACGGTCTTGCCAGCCATAAACTCCTTCATGCGGTCGTTGTCCATGGCGAGCTTTTCGAGGGCGGCCTTGTCCATGTCCTTCGCGACAGATGCCTTGGCGCGGACCTTGCCGTTCACCTGGAACACGACCTCGACGGTGTTTTCCACGGCCTTGGAGTGGTCGGCTTCGGGCCAGGCGACGTTCGTGAGCGATTCGTTGTGGCCGAGGATGCTCCACATTTCTTCGGCGATGTGCGGGGCAAACGGGTGCAACAGCTTGACGAACGTTTCGCACGGTTCGCGGTAGCGCTTGTCCATCTTCATCATTTCGTTGTTGAAGATCATCAGCTGGCTAATCGCGGTGTTGAAGCTCATGTTCTCGATGTCGTTCGTCACCTTGATGACAGTCTGGTGCATCACCTTCTCGATTGTCTCCGGAGCGGTTTCGTCAACGTAAACCGGAGCGGCATCGTCATCGCCAACAACGGAACGCCAGGCGCGGCCGAGGAAGCGGTTCATGCCTTCGATGCCCTCGGTCTGCCACGGCTTCACGGCATCCAGCGGGCCCATGAACATTTCGTACAAACGAAGGCTGTCGGCACCGTAGTCGCGGACGACGTCATCGGGGTTCACCACGTTCTTCAGGGACTTACTCATCTTCGCCACGATCTGCTTGAGCTCGATGTCGGTTCCCTTCTTGAAGAACTTGCCGTTCTTTTCTTCGACTTCGTCGGTCGGGACCTTGGAGCCAGCGGCGTCTTCGTAAGCGAAGGCGAGAATCATGCCCTGGTTGAAGAGTTTCTGGAAAACCCCGCAAGGCGAGAGTCGCGGGCAAGCTCGCTTGCCCATGACCGAGCCGAGGAGGTTTCTGCAACGGTTCGCCCCTTTGCATTTGGGCGTTTCCCACTGGCGTGGGTCGGGCTATATTTTATGGGTTGCCCGGTTCACTCCGTTCCCGCCCAACCTCATAAAACGGAGCCTTACCCTTGTCATCCCCGCGAAGGCGGGGATCTCCATTGTGCGTCTCCGCCCTATCGGGTCACTATCCCTAACGCGAATTCTAAATATGGCGAATTTGCCTTATTTAAAATTACTGAAATCTGTAACATTAAAAAGGGGTCGAAAACGACCCCTTTTAGCATTTTTTACTGACCAGCTATTGGAATATCGTCTAAAATATGCGAACTAGTAACTTGGCTTCCTGCATACATGAGATACTTGATTCCACTTGCAATAGCCATTTCCTCAGCTGCAGTTTGTTTCGCCTTTACCACGATGTCGTCAATTTTATTATCGCCTTTAACTTCAATCAATTGATACGAACCATCTGTCATTTTTGCAAGAAAGTCTGGGTAATATTGACGAATTCTTCCTGATTCAGGATCGTAATAATGAACAGAAAGGTCACCTTGATTGGAAGTAAACATTCCAGTAAAATACACTTCAGCAACTTTCCCGCTTGTGATATACTGCAAAAAACACTCCCTTTCAGGAATGGAGTCAAAACAGTATGTATCCGCATGGAAACTTTTCTTGATTTGTTCAGGTGTGAAACCGGGATAGCGATTTGTAAGTACAAGGTCATCCTTTGCGGAAAACTCATAATAACCGCCCTCCTTCGGCTCACGCAACAAGATTAGTTCTTTATCCTCTGTTTTTATTTCTGATGTTATGTCAAAAAGTGCATGGAATATAGTTGGAATAACAAAATCAGTCAAAACAGCATTGTAGCGGTTGACTGCATTGAGGACTATTTCAGCTCCATCAGTTGACTCACGAATGATTTTTGAGACTAGAACACAAGAAATATTTAGGTAACGAGCAACTTCTCCAACAAGAGTAATTTCGCTATACTTCCTATTTTCTTGTAGATAATCCACATTTTTTTCTTTGACAGCGCTTTCATGAGCGAGACTATCTCGTTCGTACATGATGCTTGCATATTTCGAAAGGTCGGCATCAACTAATTTAAAATTGACTGGTTCAGAATATTCTTTTTCATGAAGCGTATATTCGTGCCAAACTCGTTTGAGAGTGATTTTCCGAGGAGGGGGAACAACACGCACCTGATATTTGTGACGATCATCGTTAGCCGGTTTCTTGATATCCTTGAGTTCCATATTGAAATTTTTATGGAGTTCTTGATCTAGGGTATCATAGTTTTCCTTGGAGAGAAATACCGTTGCGGTCAACCGTTCTTCTGTAATTGCTCGGAGGCAGCGCATTGTTGCTTGAAGAACGAATATCTTCGAACTTGGACTGCGGAAAAGAGCAACACCAAAGAGCGATCGACAATTCCAGCCTTCTTTGCCTTTTTCAACAAGAATTATGAATTGCTTTTCATTTCCTTCGGCACCAACAACATCAAGGTTGTTGAAATCTCTAATATCATCGTTCTTTGTGTATTTTGCATCACCGACATTCAAGAGAATTTTCGAAGCAGAAACACCAAGTTTTGCAAGAATTTTCTCAAGAGTAGGCTTTACCTCAGTAGCGGCTTCTTCTACTCCTGCGGCATAGATTGCAAGTTTTGGATTCAATCCCTCATAAGTTTTTCCACCATAGCGTTCCCAGAATGTCGTTACAGCTGCAGAGAGAAATTCTTCATTCTTTACATTTTCAAAGCCGAGCGGATCGGCATCTTTGAGGAATCCATTCCAAATGGATTCTCGCAAACCGTACGCATAAACAACTTCTGGCAAAAGTTGATTTTTGACATACGGAGTACCCGTATAGTTGTAACAAGCGACGATTGAAGTATTAGCAGCAAGCAAATTGATTGTATCACGAAGGCTTGTCTTATTCGCTCCACTCGACCTGATTTCTTTCTCCAAATCAGCACCAAAAAGATGGTGCGCTTCATCTACATAAACGCCAAGTTGTGGGAGACGACAGAGTTTCTTGAATCGTTGATTATCCATCAAAGATGTTGGATCCCATGCATCATCATCGTCCTCACTATTAGTCCCATAAACAGCAGAAAGTAACGATCCGGAACCACTGAAAAGTGTTTCGGCAGCAGAAGTGTCTTTGCGTTTTTTCTTCACGATAATTTTCTGCGTATTGGATATGATGATATTGAAATCGGAATCATCAATCGTATGCAGGATTGTCCCTGTTTCGTCCAAAAAATGAAACTTGATGTTAGAGTCAAGTACTCGTGCATATTCCATCGGAACGACTTTCGTTTTATCAAAAGTCATGATTTCGCGAAGAGATTGAAGAACTGTTTTGTCAGGCGCAAATACGAGTGCATTATGGCAGAATCGCTTATCACTCGGATACTTTTTTGCCAACAAAAATTCATAAAAAATACAGGTGGCCATGAGGATGGTCTTGCCAAGACCCATCGTGAGAGCATAGATGTAGTTGGGGTAGTTTTCCCGGAACTTTTTCATTTGCTTGAAGAGCGTGTCGGTTTGCTTTTCTGTTGGTGCATCAAAAAGATGAATTTGGCCGCCTTTATCAATTGAGTAGTATGATGCATCCGAAAAACGGTCTCTTTTATGGCGCCAATCATCGAACATCTCATAGACTTGTTTGTTGTTCATAAATTCCTTCACGAACACGTACATTTCTAGAGCTTCGAATTGAGGCTTTCGTAGAAAAGCATGCGAATTTTCTTCGCTGTCATTATAAGCAAGGAATTTCCTAGTGAGATCATTATAACGAGAGCGAATTTTTCCGCGGTTTGTGGTATAGTAATACCACAATTGTTGATTAAACGAAAAATTTGAATCAAAATTTTCTGCCATTTAACGAACCTCCACTTCCAAAGATTCTGAAAGCAGATCCGTAATCTTGACTTTAATTGTCCCACATCCTTCAGGAATGTCGTAGATGCCTTTGACCATTTCATTCTTATTGGGGATGTCCATTACAGAGGGTTGCATGACTACACCATCATAGTTCCAGTCAATCATAATTGAATCAACTAACTGCCGCCAATCTTCAACGTACTCTTTTTGAATGGAGAGTTTTTGCATCAAATTCATCGGGTAGAACGCGCGGATGACAAGTTTATCTCCTTCGCGAACGATTTCTGCTTCAGAGTCTCGCTTCAGTTGCAAATCAGATTTGTCGCGAAGAATATCGACGATTTGTACATCCACCTTATAGTCTGTTAATTCTTGCTCTAACGCGCCCTTCAAATCAGGTTCATGACCCATGCAAACGATTGTGATTCGCTCTACAGGCTGGCCTGGATTTTCGGCTTTGCGTTTTTCGTATGTCTTGTACGGAAGATTTGCAAGAAGTTCTTTTAGATCGGCCTTGGTAGCAATTCGGTTAACAGGCATAATCTTTACCATTCGTCCGTCTAATTCACCATCCCACACATCGCTTTTCGGGAAGGGTTGAATTTCGAGAGCTGCTATCAAAAGGTCGCGAGCTTCTACAGGGTTACGGAAGAAATCATAGTTATTGACATTATAAACCTCAAAACCAGTATATTTGATATTTCCTTCTGCACTTGCAGATTCTGTTTCATTTGCTTTACTGAATTCAATGATTTTATCGTTACTTTGCGAAGTATTTTTCTTGCTAGGATCCGCTGTATAAGAAGTCCTGTTATCGGCAGCCATTGAATATTGTGGTTGCACCATTTTATAGGTCATAGGTTTATTAGCAGGTTTAAGTTCTTCTGCAATAGAAAGCAATCGCTTGGTTGTTGTTTGTATAGCACCAAGATTTATGTCAGCACCGATAAAGCGACGACCGAGTTTCATGGCGACAGCCTGAGTCGTGCCACTGCCCATAAAACAGTCAAAGACAAGATCGCCGGGGTTTGTTAAAGCCTTTATGATGCGTTCAAGTAAAGCTTCTGGTTTTTGGGTAGGGTATGATACGTTTTCAGGACTTTTGGGATCAACTACTTTTATATACCATACGGAGCCTAGGACAGAACCTTTAAAATCTACTATAATATCTTTATTTTGGGGTTTTCTTCCATAATTTTTTTCAAAACGATTCACATAAGTTGTAAATCTTGAATCATGATATGGAGCATTATCTGCATAAATACGATTATTTACAATATAATTATACCATCGATTATAGTTGATTCCACCAGAAATGTCGTCATCATTCAAAACATTAAATTTATAATCCGAGGATTTTGAGAAAAACAACAAGGAATTATGTCTTCTTGGAAACCATGAATCGGAATTAACCCAAGCACCCTGATTTTCCCAAATAATTTCATTTCTAAAATTAGCAGATCCAAAAACTTCTTCCAAAAGGCAACGGAGATGATGTGATTTATGCCAATCACAATGAAGAAAAATACTGCCTTGTTCTGAAAGCAATTCTCGTAATATAGTGAGTCGTTCATACATAAACTGAAGATATTCATCGTTTGTCCAAATATCACCATATTGCTTTTCTTCAAACGAAGAACTATCAGACTCAGCCTTGCCTATTCCGCGAATATCAATTTTCTTTTTGTAGTCTGCCTTACTATCAAACGGCGGGTCAATGTAGATGAGGTCAACTTTGCCACGATATTCTTTAAGCAAGTGGCTCATAACTTGGAGATTGTCACCCCAGAATATCTTATTCATCCATCCATTCTGCTCTTCGCCATAGGATTCGCGAAGCTGAGCCGGATAATACTGCGTAGAACGGTAAGGGCGTTTTCCCGTCCAACGGAGTTCAGGGAAGCCTTTAATTGTAGGTTTCTGATCAAAATTGAAAGTTAGCTGTTCATCCATTTTAAGCCTTCTCCGGTTATTTGTTCATGCAGTAGAAACGAAAATCACATTCTGCGCAAACTTTTGAATCATTTGCACAGCGATGGAAGTCCTTTTTCAAAATTTTCTTGACCGTATCATCGAATACCGCCATAGTTCCCTCTACAGCAGATTTCGTGTACGGATATGTAATCGTGGGGATACCGCTATCTTCACCAGTGTAGTAGAGGTGCATCTTACTGACTTTTTGCCCAGTGCGTTCCTCTACCAAGTGTGCATATATGTGGAGCTGTCGTCGGTATCGCTCAAGTCGGTCCCGCATTTTTTCAATATCGGGTTTTCGCTCGGCTTTAAAATCAACGATTTCAACAGTATCGCCTTCGCCCCGAATCAAATCAATCTTACCTTCAATGATGTAATCTGGTTTTACCAGCGAAACATCTACTTCGGCTTGCTGAATATGGGACCAATCACCATGTTGTCGCTCCATATAACGCAACACTTGCTTGAGAGCCGCCTCTCGCTGAGGTGCTGCTAGGTAAGTATGTTCGGTCTTTGTGAGCGACTCATAGTTGGAATCAAACCAATGATTCACATTTTCTTCAGTAATCGTCTGTTCCTCATGACGCATGGCCGCACGATGAATATCCTCTATCGTTTCGTGTACCAACGTACCGAAAAGCATGGCATTCGCACGCACAGGCGCGAATCCCAATTCTTTATAAAATTTGTATTGGAGAGCGCATGTCTCGTAAACTGTAATGTGCGATGTGAATGAGTAGGTATTTTTGACATTCACATCTTTTACAAGTTTAAAGTCAAATTCTTTTATATCGAATTTTGGATTTTCTACAGATTTTAGTTTGCCATATACATCTTTAAAGTAGTTGCTAGGCGCTCTTGAATCTTCACAGCAAGTTAAAATCAATAAATCCTGCGCACGGGAAAACGCCGTATAGTAAAGTCGCCAAAAATCGAAATACTTTGTGAGTTCATAAGGTTCAAATGCAGGTCGTTTAAAATAGCGATCTTCAATTTTCAGCATTAGGTCATTTGAATTTTTTCTCGGAACATTCCAAAGAGAATCCACAAAGACAATTGGAAATTCCATGCCCTTAGATTGATGAATTGTGAGGAACGAAACACAGCCGCTGGGCGCATATTCAGAATCATCTTCATATTCCGTAATGCCCCCATCAAAAAGCAATCGAAGATATAGATTAAACAGTTTTTCGGTATCTTGGTCAATGCGTCGCTTGCCGCGATATTCATTTGCATTCAAAACGTCAATTCGATGCAAATATTCAAATTTTCCGATAATCTGCGTCAGTTTAGCAATGTTGCGTGCTGGACGGACATCAACCATACCGACATTCATTTCTGTATCAAGAATTCCTGCGAATGGGTGGAATTCGAACAACTGATACATAAGTCCGCAATAGGCGTAGTCGGTCGCTTTTGTTAATCCAATATGTTCTTTGCCTTTACGCCTAACCCATTTTAAAAGTTTTTCGTTTTCTGGTTGCGTAAGAAACTCGTTTGCCATCACAATGCAATTACGATAGTAAGTCAAATGTTCCGGCTGCAAGAACGTATAGTCTCCGTTTTCCAAGCCATGCACATAGCGAGGGAACATGAGCATGAGGCAGCCCAAAGCAAGCTGAATTTCGTATCGATGGAAAAACATATCCGAGCGAGGAGAATAAACGTTTATCCGATTTTTCTCTAAGAATTGTGCAAGTGCGATAACTTTAGGATGCTTTACGGAATTGAAAAGGAATGCAATTTGATTGTAATCTGTGAGTTTGCCTGAATCTTTTAGGTCGTTAATGAATTGCAGAATCTTTTCGTGCCATTCATCGACATCTTCTTCGCCAGCCAATTTCACGACTGAAGGGCTATGCAGTGAACTTTTTTTATGCGGCTCTATTGTTTTGTCGTAACGGAATTTGTCCCACCGGAATTTGAAGTTTGCACCTTCTGTGCATGTCATCCATTCGTTGTAGAAATCAACAATGTCACTGTTAGAACGGTAATTGACAACGAGAGGAATTACTTTGCATTCTCCAACGGTAAATTTCTGAGGAAATTCCAAAATATTACGGATTGTAGCCCCTCTAAAACGATACAAGCCTTGGTCATCATCGCCAACTACACAAATATTTTTACGGTTCCCTGCAAGAAGAAATACAATCTGTTCCTGAATAAAGTTTGTGTCCTGATATTCGTCAACCATGATGTGCGTAATCTTGGAGCGAAGTTCTTCCAAGATTTCCACATGGTTTTCAAGCAAATGGTAGGCTTCAATTTGAATAGACGAAAAGTCCATCAAATTGTCTTCTGCAAGAATTTTGCGATATTCTATCAGTATTCGGCCAAGAGCCGCAATGGATTTGTCGGAGTCGAAGACCAACTCATCTGGATTCACCAACTCTTCGGAAAGACTGTTTACGTAGTTGCAAATAGACTCTGATTGAATCCATGTTCCGCCATTCGGAAGTACATTTTCTAATTCTGGAATGTTCCGAAAACGGTAAATGTTTTGGAACACCATATACTGTTGATCAAAACCATCCAATAGACGATAATTTTTGCGAAGCCTTGTAAATTCAAGATGTTCTTTCAGAATGCGGAGGCATAGCGAATGGAATGTACCGATGTACATTTCATTAATATTTGCAATAATGCCGCGAGCTGCCAATTCATTTGTAATTCGGGTAATCAGTTCTTTTGCAGCTTTTTCTGTAAAGGTCGCAATGAAGATGCTTTCCGGTTTTACGCCACATTCTTGTATGAGATAGATTGCACGTTGAACGAGCGTGTATGTTTTACCCGTTCCCGGCCCTGCCGTAATGAGAACCGGACCTTCGGCTGAAGAAATCGCCTTGCGCTGCCCTTCGTTCGCATTACCGAAATCAAACATGATGGGCCTCCATCACGCTAGGAACGCAATCTTTTTTCAAACAAAGAATCAATCAAACCTCGTTCATTACGCTCCTGAACTGGCTGATTGACTACGCAATTTCTAAGAAAAAGAAAAGGCGCAGGTCACCCGGTTTATCACACTGAGGCTCTAGACTAGCCCTTACACGATAAACGCGAGCGACCCACGCCCCAAAATTTTTTGCAAATACGCAAAAGCACCGCCAAAGGCGGCCAGAGGGCAATATACCGGACTACATCGCTGTAGCCACGATACACCGAACCATACCGCAAAAGCGGCATGGCTGCGTGAGCGTTCGCCTTGTCCTCGTGTAATTGAAATTGTCTAGATTTCAGTGTGAGAACAAGAGCTTGAAACTCTAATATGTCTATGGAGAATGATAGTAAAAAAGAGAATGATTGTTTTTACAACTTGCCGAGAATGGTTAACTGCACGCATTTTTTGCGTGTTGATGGGCTAAAAGGCCATATGTTCCATTTTGGAACTTATGTATTGCCCAACAGTCGCAAATTTTGCGACTGTTGGGGTGAACGGGGTAAGCCGGGCGTTGCGGGGCGGCGTTTACAGAAACCCCTGTCGCTCGGTCATACCCGTGCAAGCACGGTCGCGACACTCGCTTACAGGGTTTTGAGCACCCGCAGTGGGGGGGCGCGAAAGACGAAGGGAGATCCCCGTGATTCTATCGGGGCTTCGCCCCTCCAGAATGACAGCGGGGATGACAGTCGGCTGGAGCCAGGGGGACCCCTCCCCCTCAATATTCAAAAATCGCCCCAAATGCGTCAAAACAGCCATTTGTCATAATCTGACATCCAAGGTATGTATATTTGTACCAGCGAGGTTCTATGCTGGTAACTTTCCTTATCGTGCTTGGCATATTGGCCCTTTTCGGAGCTGGTGACGCAGGGGATGCCTGCGCCATTACCTTGCTGTTGAAAGTGCTGCCAATACTCATTTTCGTGGGGATTTTCGTGTTTTTGACGTTCTGTAGCGGGTAAATATGGATAAAATTTAATACAATGTATTGCTCTTTTACTAACTTTTATATAAATTTTAGTAAAAAAAGGAGCATTTTATGGGAACCACAATGAATACTATCAGCGCAAGAATCGATTCAAAGCTCAAAACGCAAGCCGAAACCCTGTTCGACCAGCTCGGGATGAACATGTCTACGGCAATTACCGTTTTCTTGAAGCAGGTCGTTCGTCTCCGCAAGATCCCGTTTGAGATCGCCCTTGACACTCCCAACGACGAGACCGTCGCCGCCATGGCCGAAGCAAACGAAATCGCGTCAGGAAAACGCAAGGCAAAATCCTACAAGAACGCAAACGTAATGATTAAGGACATTCTAGGCGAATGATGGAAATCAAGACCACTGCAAAGTTCAGGAAAGACCTTAAGCAGGCTAAAAAGAAAGGGTTAAATATGGCTCTCCTGCAAAAGGTCGTTGACGATTTGGCTGCAGGGAAAAAGCTAGACGAACGACACCACGACCACGCCCTCGTTGGGGAGTGGGTCACGTTCCGCGAATGCCATATTCAACCGGACTGGCTGTTGATTTACAAGATTTCGGGCGATGCGCTCATATTGACACTGACGCGAACAGGCTCGCACAGCGACTTGTTCAAGAAATAGGAAGAAGGCGTTGCCGATGGCAGCGCCTATTTTTCGCAAAAGACATCAAAAAGCTATCTTTGCAGAGTCCGTTTAGCCAGATGTGAAATTTTCGCCGATTCCAGTCTGTTAAGCGGACTTTTTTTATTTGCCAGGATTGTTGTTCCCGCGCCCACCGCCGGAAGGACCAGTGCCTCCGCCGTGTCCTGTGGGCCATCCTGCGCCATTGGGGTCGTTTTGTGGTTGTGCCATAGTGGGCCTCCTTTTACTTGGTCTTACCATTGTCTCTGATTACTCGTGATATGCCAGCCACCGCCTTCGGGGCAGCGGTAAACGTGCATCGTGATGCCCGTTGCGAACCTGCGCTCATTGGCGACCACGCCAGCTTCGTATTCGGTAAGATAAAGATTCTTTTTCTTACCGTCCTTGCCGCAGCATGAACACATGGCTATTTACCTCCCTTCCTCGCTCTAGTTTCTTGGAGTTGGCGATTGCGATTCGTTTGGGCATCATCCCATTGCTTGTTGGTTCCCGAAGTTTTCCAGTTTCCATTCTGCATATTGCTGATGTTATCTTCTGGTTTCATAGTAATAATCCTCTTTTTTTCATCTTAGACGAAATTGTCCTCGATGCAAAAACAAAAATACCTTGTTCGCTTTTGCGGCACAAGGTACTTACAGCAGTGGAAAAAAATCAAAAAAAAAGGGTAAGAGAAAAAAAGAAGGGGAAGAAGAAAAAATGAAAAAAAATGGGGGTATGTGAAAAATGAAACTAAACCAACATTTGAATAGTTTTCTTCATTATTTGCTCCATTTCTTGTTGAGATTGCAGAGGTTTGTACATGTCAAAGTGAGTTAGTAAGCCGACTAGTTTTTGGACAGATAGTTTTGGGGAAAGCGACAAACTTGCATCTCCAACTATTTTTAAAAAGTCGGTTTTTTGATTTTTGATATTGCCTCTGTAATCAGCACTAATTACTCCTTTTCCACTCAATGAACCTAATACTTCAATGATATGTTCTGGAATCTCACTCAAATTATTTATTTTCGGGATTTCTATGTCGCCTAAGCTGGAAATAAGATTAATCATTCCTTCATTTATTCCTAAAGAACTTAATGAATCTGAAACAAATGCAGGAATTTCTTCCGCTGATTTTATATTAGGGATTTTTGAAACGTCTATGCTAGAAATAAATTTGGTTACTACAGTTTCGTAATCGTCTCCCTGCTGTAATGGAACAGCTTGAGGAAATTGTTTCATTAAGCGGTCTATGTCAACTTTAGGAGCTTTTTTGTCATAGAGTTCTTTTTCGCTCGGCTCAGACATTTTTCCCGAACTGTTTTTTCTTTTTGCTTCTTCAATTTCATCTTTTGGCGTTATTTTGAATTTGCAAACACGCCGCCATGTTTCGTGCGCGATACTTTCTAATATGGTCCTTTCTTTTTTTACATAACGCAAAGGAAGTTGATGTACATTATAATATCGACCTAGATAGAATAAATGATTTAATGGAATGCGGAATCCTTTAGCGTCTCCGGTTTTCTCGTCAGAAATATTGCCAAAGGTGACAAACATTTCCTTAACGAAGAAAGATTTATTTTCCTCGCTAAGTGAAGCAAAGTCTATTTTTTCCAGTTGTTCTTTAAACCATTCGCGAACATTTTTTAATTCATTTGCAGGAGAAGTTATATAATTTTTAATGGTTTCAAATTTTTGAACGTGGTTGTCAATCCATTCTTTATTGCGTTCAGAGGGAATGTCTTTTCTATCGAAAGGATAAACGAAGAAAAAACGTTTGAAAAAATCTATGGATTCCGTATTTTTGTATTTGGATATAAATGATGAAAAAGCTCGAATGAAAATAAATTCTTCGATTAAATAATGAAGCATTTTTTTGTCATCGGAGGAAAAGTCTTCTTCATGTAAACAAAGTTGCACATTGTCAAATAGTTTTAGGCATTTGATTTCTGATTTAAATAACGATTTGTTTAATTCACGCGGGTCGGAAGGAGTTGTAGAACTCTTAGTAAAATAGCGATAACAAAAGTCAAAAATTTTTTTGGAAAGAATACTTCTTTTCTTTGTTTCGTCTGCTAAATTGATTTGTGTGTCAAACACCTCGGACCTGATATATTCAATAAATATTTCAATAACGGCCTTATGGGCGTGCTTTGTTGATTGAATTTTATCGAATTTTGTTTTAAGGAAAGAAAAAAATTGCATATGAAATCCAATGTTTTTTAATATGGAGTCATAAGCATTATAAAATTCAATGCAACAAGGCTTTTGGAATTTATCGAACATAGAAAACAATATACCTAATTCGTATGTTATTGTGCGAACAATAAAAATCAAAAAAGCTTAACAAGCCGGGCGTTACGGGCGCGGCGACTGAGCGCCCGTTAGAAGGGGTAGCGGAAGACCCGACCAGGGTGGGATATAACAAAAGATCCCCGACCAAGTCGGGGATGACATTTGGGGTGGGGTCGGGGCTGAAGCGAGGGGAAGGCCTTCCCCCTTTTACTACTTAACCACGATATTCACGAGCTTGCCCGGGACCACGATGGATTTCACGACAGTCTTACCCGCCATAAATTCCTTCATACGATCGTTTTCCATAGCGAGCTTTTCGAGGGCGGCCTTGTCCATGTCCTTGGCGACAGAGGCCTTGGCGCGGACCTTGCCGTTCACCTGGAACACGACTTCCACGGTGTTTTCGACGGCCTTGGAGTGGTCGGCTTCAGGCCAGGCGACGTTCGTGAGCGATTCGTTGTGACCGAGGATGCTCCACATTTCTTCGGCGATGTGCGGGGCAAACGGGTGCAGCAACTTCACAAAAGTTTCGCACGGTTCGCGGTAGCGCTTGTCCATCTTCATCATTTCGTTGTTGAAGATCATCAGCTGGCTAATCGCGGTGTTGAAGCTCATGTTCTCGATGTCGCTCGTGACCTTGATGACGGTC